>Ga0308394_1000203_pt1 | contig 34443 bp, 31 predicted proteins | sample Hotspr2Sampleme2_FD_202366 | JGI IMG/M metagenome (GOLD analysis project Ga0308394, IMG submission 202366) | Hot spring phototrophic mat microbial communities from Mushroom Spring, Yellowstone National Park, Wyoming, United States - 20050701_me2 ...
TGAATAACAAAGAAAGAGGCAAGAGCTGTAAGCACAATAGAAGCCCAATTCCCAATATTCAAAGCTCCTTGCACATTGCCATCTTCTTTGATACGAACAAACAACATTCCTACAATAGAAAACACAATACCGATGCCTGCAATGAGCATAGGCAACAGAATTGGTGCAATACCGCCAACTGCATCTGCTGATTTGATTTCTCTACCTAAAACCATTGTAGCCAAAATCGTAGCCACGTAAGAACCGAAAAGGTCTGCTCCCATACCAGCCACATCGCCTACGTTATCACCTACGTTATCGGCAATGGTAGCGGGGTTACGAGGGTCATCTTCGGGGATACCAGCTTCTACCTTGCCTACAAGGTCAGCACCTACATCGGCGGCTTTGGTGTAAATGCCACCACCTACACGAGCAAATAAGGCAATACTTTCCGCTCCGAGCGAAAACCCTGTAAGCACCTCCAAAGCAATTTCCATCGATTCGCCATTTACGTTACCGTCTTTTACAAAAATCATGGCAAAAACAATAAACAAAGACCCCAAGCCCAAAACAGCCAGCCCTGCTACGCCTGTTCCCATTACCGAACCACCTGTAAAGGAAACTTGCAAGGCTTTTGCCAAACTGCTACGTGCCGCTTGTGTAGTACGTACATTAGCTTTGGTAGCTATTCGCATTCCTATAAAACCTGCCATAGCCGAAAACACTGCTCCCACAATGAAAGCAAGTACAATAAGCGGGTGCGATTTTTCATTGGTTTGCGAAAGGAAAAATAAAAGAAGGCTCGTAAGCACTACAAAGTAGGCAAGCACTTTATATTCGGCTTTGAGAAAAGCCATTGCTCCGCGTGCAATGTTGCCCGAGATTTCTTGCATTTTCTCGTCGCCTGCATCTTGCTTGCTTACCCAAGCCGATTTTAAATACGTAAAAAGCAATCCAACAAGTCCTAAAAGAGGGACTGCATAGAGTAAAAAGGGAATGTTCATAGGCTTTTTTATGGGTTTAAATGGAAAATACACACAAAAACAAAGCCTTTACAAGGACTTTGTTTAAATAGAGTTTGCAAATATACAGAAAGAAATAAATTTGTATCAAGATAAGGCAAAAAAATATTGAATTTTTGCTGAGAAAAAAACAATCGATGAAAGGCTGTGAATTAAACTGCTCGCTTTCAGAGTTTTAAAAAGTTCTATCTCGTAGTAAGAAATTTTCAGTTTCATAGTATAAAAAAGCATTTTTATTGTAGCTTACTCGGTTTCTATTTCTGTCGGGGTAAGTTTAAAATAAATATCAAAACGTGTGCCTTTGCCTACTTCACTTTGTACTTCTATTCGCCCGCCGAGTGCTTCAACTTGGGTTTTGCATAGATACAAGCCCATTCCTTTTCCTTCTTTCTCGAGATGAAAGCGTTGGTACAAGCCAAAAAGTTTGTGTTTGTGTTTTTTTTAGGTCAATGCCTAAACCATTGTCTTTGAAAGTAAGGCACAACTCTTGTTTCGTTTTTTTTGTATAAATTTCTAAACGTGGCGGTCTTTGAGGGTGTCGGTATTTGATAGCATTGCTTACAAAATTATAGAAAATGCTTTTTAAATAAGTTCTTATGAAATAAACTTCATTTTCTTCTGAAAAGTCTGAGCTAATGGTTGCTTCATTTTGAGAAAAATTATCTCTAAGCACCTCTTGCAAAATTTCCGTTAAGTTTAGTTTTTCTAAGTTTTGATTTTTTCCTTTTTTTATTTCTAAAATTTCGTTCAGGTCTTGAAGTGTTTGGTGCATTGCTTGCGTAGCGGTGATGATATGTTTGATAATTTCTAAGTTGAAAGGGTCGGCAAGGTTTTCCTTGTTAAAAAGGTTGGTCAATCCAAGTAATTGAGCCACAGGCGAACGCAAGTTGTGAGCCGTAATGAAAGCAAACTGCTCTAATTGCATATTCTGATTGACAAGTTCCAAGTTAGCTTGTTTGAGTTGTTGGGTACGTTCATTAACGATATGCTCTAAGTTTTCGGTGTATTGTTTTAGTTCTATATTTTTTTGTTCAATGATTTTATTTTGCTCGGCAAGTTGGTTTCGGCTGGCTTCTAACTCTTCTCTTTGTTGTTTGAGTTCTTCATTTTGTATTTCTACTTCTTGGGTGCGTTCTGCTACTTCTCTTTCTAAACGTTCTGCATGAACTCTTTGAAGTTCAATAAGCCTTTGCTGACTCCTCAATCTATCGCTACGAACTTTATCGTGTTTGAGGCGATTTTTATGGCTCAAAGCCAGAGCAAACATTATTATTTCAAAAACACAAGAAATCTCGCCCAAGTGAGCTGTAAGGAAAGTCCTTGGTAAAATACCTAAAACCGACAGAGCAAGCAAGAGTGTGCCTGTTACGTAAAAAACCCAAGCAATGGCAAAATATTTGGCATACCGATTGCCCCTACGCCAACAAATTATTCCCAAATAGGTAATTACTAAGTTGCCCGCATTGCCAATTAGGATAATTTGTATGCTAAATGCTCTGTAAGGTAGAAAAAACAAACTCACAATTACCCAAATTCCCAAAACAACATAAATATTCATCAATTGCGTACCCAAAGGGTAATAACGGAACGTTTGCAGAAAGTTTTTAGAAAATAAGCCCGCCCCAATTATCCAAATACCTATTCCCACTCCTAAAAACATCTTGCCTGCGTAGCCATTTTCTCGCCAAAGAAACTGAAACAAATGCCCACTCATTGAAAGGTAAAATATCATTGCTCCAAGCAAAAAAATGCTGTAATAGAGATATTCTTTGTTTTTAAAATAAAGCCAATAAAAAAAACTCCCTATCAGCATCAGGCTTGTGATGCCTATGAATATTCCATAGAAAAGTTCCAAAGTACGAGATGGCTCGGCAAAAAAACTGCCTCTTTCTATGTATAAAGGAAGTTGAATAGGGGTTTGGGAGCGTACTCTTAGAAAAAATCTTTTGGGTAGCGTATCGTTGAACGAAATAGGAAAAATAATGTAGCGATGTTTGATAGGGCGTTTTTCAAAACTATGTTCTATTCCCAAAGAAATGCTTTGCCGCTCACCTTTGGTATTTTTTTGATAAAGCCTTACCTCATCAAGGAAGTTGTAGGAACTATACAAAAGCCAGTCTTTAATTTCTAAGTTGTTTGTCTGTAAGTCAAAACGAAGCCAATAGATGCTGCTACTGATGCCTACATTGAAAACTTCTTGCTCGGAAGGCTTAAATTTCTGCTCAAATTCTTTGGTACTCACCTTATCAATATCTAATTGTCCTTCTTTGTCTTCTAATACAAAAAGGGCTTTTCCAATGCTTTGTGAAGGCTTTTTTTCGCTTAATATGATTTGTGCAGACAACCCACTTAGCCAGAGCCAAGCCATCAGCAAAAAGCAATACCTCAATATCATTATCTTTGCTAATTTCTTTTGCCTATAACTATTTTTGCATCAGTTAGTTTTACTAATGCAGTAAAGTTTTTTCTTCTAAAATGATAATTTTATTAGACAAATCAAGCATTTTTCCAAAAAAATATTTTATTTGCCTACCAATCTACTCTTTGAGGCGATGCAAACCGATTTGCAAACACTTCGCAAACTCATCAGACAAGGTGAGGGCTTACGATTAGAATTTAAACTCAAAACTACACACCCCGAAAAGATTGTCAGGGAAATTGTTGCCTTTGCCAATACAGAGGGAGGTTTGTTGCTAATAGGCGTAAGCGATGATAAGCAAATCTATGGAGCTAAGTTTCCTGATGAAGATGAATATGTAATAGAAAAAGCCATCAAAGAGTATTGCTCCCCCCCCATAGACTATACGATAGAGCGTATTCCCATTGCCGAAGACTCCGAGAGAGAAGTTTTGTTATTTCACATAGCCAAAAGTTCTCAAATGCCCCACCAAATTATCAAAGGCGAGGACAAAGGCAAAGTGTATGTACGTGTAGCCGACCGTAGCATACAAGCCAGCAAAGAGATGCGAACCATTCTGAAAGAAACGCAAAAAAACAAACAATTCAGGTTCAATTATGGTGAAAAAGAGCAGAAACTAATGGCGTATTTGGCAAAAAATTCTGCTATCACGGTAGCTCAATTTACAAATATTGCCAATATCAGCCGCAAAACTGCCTCCCGAACTTTGGTACTTTTATGCCTCGCCAATGTCTTACGCATACAAGCAGGAGAGGAAGAAGATTTGTTTTTACTTGCAGATAGTTTTGAAGTGGCTCGATGAAAAAATTAACCTTTTGTGCCTTTTTGTGTTGCTTTTTTAGTTTTACGCTGAAAGGACAAATAAAAATCTCGGATTTAGGCTTTTCGGTAGGATTTGGTTATGCTCTCAACGGCAGAAGCCTCCCCGAAGGTGTGTATCGTTTGGCGTACCTACAAGGGCTTTTGCGTTCTCAAATCTTACCTTCGGTGTATCGGAGAGATATTTTTGAGGCTGTCTATCTCGGTGCAGAACCACAATACAACCTCGTTTGGATTGATGAAAAGCAAGAAAATTTTGAAGCAGGCTTACATTTTATCCTACAACCCACGTTCCGACTTTCAGAAACGTGGAAAGCCTACTTCATAGCAGGCATCGGACCGCATTATTTTTCTGCTGTTACTGCTTCGCAGGCTCGGGGTTTCGTCTTTTCTGATGCTATGGGGTTGGGACTGGAAATAAAATTGTCCCCTAAAAGTTCTATTCTGACAAATTTTCGCATTCGGCATCTCTCTAATGCCAATACTCGCCTACCCAATTTAGGCATCAATACCTACAATTTTCATTTGGCTTTTCTTTGGAATGCAAAACAAGAATAGAAAGCGGTATCCAAACAATATTTGTTGCACAAAGTTTTCGTATCAAAACAAAAAATGCTAAATTGTGCATTTGCAAACAGCTATACCGAAAATGGAAGAAATCATTGAAATTTACGGAGCAAGAGAGCATAACCTCAAAAATATAGACCTCATCATTCCTCGCCAAAAATTAGTAGTTATTACAGGTATCAGTGGCAGTGGAAAATCTTCTTTGGCTTTTGATACGATTTATGCCGAAGGGCAAAGACGTTATATGGAGAGCTTTTCGGCGTATGCTCGTGGCTTCATTGGCGAAATGAAACGCCCCGATGTGGATAAAATTGAAGGTTTAAGTCCTGTTATTTCCATTGAGCAAAAAACAACTTCCAAAAACCCTCGTTCTACGGTGGGAACAATTACCGAAATTTACGACTTTCTGCGTCTGTTGTATGCCCGTGCAGGCGAGGCGTATTCTTACGTTACAGGCGAAAAAATGATTCAGCAGTCGCAAGACCAGATTACAGAGAATATTTTACAAAGTTTTTCGGGCAAAAAAATTAGTGTTCTTTCGCCTATCGTAAAAGGACGAAAAGGACATTACAAAGAACTATTTGTAGAAATCGCCAGAAAAGGCTATACCAAAGTGCGAGTTGATGGTGAGATAAAAGATATTAAGCCGAAAATGGAACTTGACCGCTACAAAATTCACGATATTGAAGTAGTAATTGATAGACTGCAACCTAACGAAAAAGAACGCTTCCGCCTCTCGGAGTCAGTTGCAAAAGCCCTGAAAGAAGGTAAAAACACGCTTTTGGTTCTTGATGAACAAAACAACGCAAAATTTTATTCCAAATCGCTCACTTGCCCTACTTCGGGCATTAGCTATGATGAACCCGCTCCTAACAGTTTCTCGTTCAATTCGCCTTATGGTTGGTGCAATACTTGCGAGGGTTTGGGAGTAATAGAAAGCATCACCGAAGAGAGCATCATTCCTAACAAAAACCTGAGTATTCAGCGTGGTGCGATTGCTCCTTTGGGCGAGTACCGAGATATTTGGATTTTCAAAAAAATTGAGAGCATTCTCAAAAAACACAAACTTTCACTCAAAACACCTGTTGCAGAGTTTCCAAGAGAAGTTTTGGAAATCATTTTGTACGGAAGCAAAGAGAACATTCAGGTGGCTTCGGAAAAATATCCGGGAACGCAGTGGAACACAACTTTTGAGGGCATCATTCCTTTCATTAAGAAAAGTTTGCAAGAAAGTACCAAAGCTATCCAAGAACATTATGCCGAGTATATCATGAGCCAAACTTGCCCCGACTGCGGCGGTACAAGACTCAAAAAAGAGTCGCTACACTTTAAGATTGACGGAAAAAACATTGCCGAACTTGCCGCAATGAGCGTGCAGAATCTATGGCAATGGCTCTCGGGACTGGAAGAACGCCTCTCAGGCACACAAAGACGTATTGCCGAGGAAGTGCTTAAAGAAATCCGCAAAAGATTGAAATTTTTGCTTGATGTAGGTTTAGAATATCTTACCCTCGATAGGCTCGTAAAAACCCTTTCGGGAGGCGAATCGCAACGCATCAGATTAGCCACGCAAATCGGTACGCAACTGACAGGCGTACTTTATATCTTAGATGAGCCAAGTATCGGCTTGCACCAAAGAGATAATCAAAAACTTATCGAAAGCCTCAAAAGTCTGCGAGATTTGGGAAATTCTGTATTAGTTGTTGAACACGACAAAGATATGATGTTGCAAGCTGATTATATCTTGGACATCGGACCCGAAGCAGGCAGATACGGCGGGCAAATCGTAGGTAAAGGCACCCCCGAAGAATTTCTCCGAAATGGCTCTATTACAGCAAGTTTTCTAAACGGCAAAACGCAAATTCCTATACCACAAAAACGCCGTAAAGGAAATGGTAAGTTTTTAGAAGTTTTCGGTTGCCGAGGGCATAATCTCAAAAACATACATCTACGTCTGCCCTTAGGTACGATGATTGCTGTAACGGGTGTCTCAGGTTCGGGAAAATCGTCGCTTATTCATCATACACTTTTTCCCATTCTGAACAAACATTTTTTCAATGCCAAAAAAGAACCTTTGCCTTACGATAAAATCGAGGGGCTGAAAAATATTGATAAAGTCATAGAAATAGACCAATCGCCCATAGGCAGAACACCACGAAGCAACCCCGCTACTTACACAGGTGTTTTTACAGACATTCGCGATTTGTTTGCCCAACTGCCCGAAGCTAAAATCAGAGGCTACAAACCCGGACGTTTTTCGTTCAACGTAAAAGGAGGGCGTTGTGAAGAGTGCGAAGGGGCTGGTATCAAAACGATTGAAATGGAGTTTTTGCCCGATGTATATGTGCCTTGCCAAAGTTGTAAAGGCAAACGCTACAATCGCGAAACCTTAGAAGTACGCTTCAAAGGAAAATCTATTGCCGATGTGCTGGATATGACCATAGAACAAGCCGTAGAATTTTTTGAAAATCAACCTCGTATTGTTTCCAAAATCCGAACTATTCAGGAAGTAGGTTTGGGCTACATTACGCTTGGGCAACAGGCTACCACGCTTTCGGGAGGCGAAGCCCAACGAGTAAAACTCGCTACCGAACTTTCGCGTAAAGATACAGGTAAAACGCTCTACATCTTAGACGAACCCACCACAGGCTTGCACTTCCAAGACATTCAAAAATTACTAATTTTCCTGAGCAAATTAGTGGAAAAAGGAAACACAGTGCTCATTATTGAACACAATTTAGATGTAATCAAAGTTTGCGACCACATTATCGACTTAGGCTACGAAGGCGGCGAAGCAGGCGGACAAATCATTGCCGAAGGCACACCCGAACAAGTTGCCCAAAACGAAAAAAGCTACACAGGAAAATTTCTGAAAATAGAACTGAACAAAACTTCACTTATTTAAAACATTGTACTTGTCTTTTTAGTTTCATTAAAATAAAAACTATCCAAAAACTACATTTTTTATTCTGAGATGCTTAATAAATTTTATTATGAGCCATTATTCCATAAAAGATGTGGAAAACCTTTCGGGGATAAAAGCACACACCTTGCGTATATGGGAACAAAGGTACGATATTCTCAAACCTAAACGCACCGATACGAATATTCGCTATTATGATGATGTAGATTTGAAACTTATCCTTAACATCTCTGTACTCAACAAACATGGGCATAAAATTTCAAAAATAGCCCAAATGAGTGAAGAAGAATTGAGGCGAGAGGTGATTTTACTTTCCGAAAGAACCAATGACGCTTCCGACAAGATACAAGCTCTTACGCTCTGTATGATGGATATGGACGAGGAGAAGTTTGAGTATCTACTTTCGCAAAGCATCAAACAAATAGGTTTTGAGAATACAATGCTCAAAGTGATTTTCCCTTTTCTTAATAAAATAGGTATTTTTTGGCTTGCGGGTTCGGTCAATCCTGCACAAGAGCATTTTATGACACACCTTATCCGTCAGAAAATCATTGCCGCTACCGATTTGCTAAAACCAAATTACACCGAAGGCAAAAAATATATGCTCTTTTTGCCCGAAGGCGAATGGCACGAAATTTCTTTGCTCTTTGCCAATTATCTACTTCGTAGTCGTAAGCAAAGGACTTCGTATTTGGGGCAAACTCTTCCACTTAAAGATTTGGAAGAGGCTTATCGTTTGTACAAACCTGATTTTTTGTTTAGTGTTATCACTTCTACACCTTCATTTCATTACGTACAAAATTATATTAACGAACTTTCATCTAAATTTCCTAATGCAAAAATTCTGCTTAGTGGCAGTCAGGTTGTGGGACAGGGTTTGGATACGCCCGATAACGTAATCATCTTTTCTAAAATTGAAGATTTGTCTGAGTTTATAGAAGAAAACGCTTAGTAGATATGCACGGCAGTGCATATATTAACGTGAGTTATAAGGTTATTATATTGATTTACAAAGTTTTATTTTGTTATATTTTTTCAAAAATTAGGTTGGGGGTGGTTACTGAGCTACGGTTGGTGAGCGTAGCCGAACCGCCGAAGTATGGTCGAACAAAATATGATTTTTTTTAGATAACCGCTTATAACTCACGTTATATTAGGTATGCACGGCAGTGCATATATTAGGTATGCACTGATTGTGCATATTTACGGTTATTTATCCCTTTCTTTAAGCCAATTGACAATCGTTGGGCTGAGTTCGTTTTGCGACCTTGCTCCCACGAATACGCCTATATGCCCACCGGAAAACTTGTACGTTTTCACATCTTGCGAGCCTACGTATTTTTCCAACGGAATAGAACAAGGCGGTGGCACTAAATGGTCTGATTCAGCATAAATATTGAGAATAGGCATTGTCAGATTTTTGAGATTAACTTTGTGTTTGCCTACTACAAGCTCACCTTTGATGAGTTTGTTTTCTTGGTAGAGGTCTTTGATAAATTGTTTGAAACACTCGCCTGCTTGGTCGGGGCTGTTGGCTACCCATTTTTCCATTCTCAGAAAGTTCATTAGTTTGGCTTCGTCGTCCATCATATCTACAACGCTGGTGTATTTGCGTAGCTTACTCATTGGTTTGAGCATATCAAAACCTACGTTAAGCAATTCGCCGGGCATAATACCTCCGTTGTTATCAATCATTTTATCTACATCAAGATAAGTTGACCACTGAAAAAGCAAACCTTCTTTATTTGAGAAATCTATGGGAGCAACCATTACAACTAAATTTTTAATTTTATCGGGATTGATAGCGGCGTAAATTGTGCTGAACGTTCCTCCTTGGCAAACTCCCAACAGATTGATTTTTTGCATTTGATGTGTTTTGCGGATATAATCAACACAGCCTCCGAGATAGCCATTGATGTAGTCGTCCATTGAGGTATAGCGGTCGGCACGCGTAACGTAGCCCCAATCAATAATATACACATCTAAACCAAGGTCTAAAAACTTTCTGATGACGCTCCTGTCGGGCTGTAAGTCCATCATATCTTGCTTATTGACAAGAGCATAGCAAATCAGCAAAGGAGTTTTAATGGTTGCAGGAGTATCTCTTTTGTAGCGAAATAGGCTGATTTTACCATCTTTCCATACCAAATCTTTTGGGGTGGTGGCAATGTCAATTTCTTCTATACCATAGAGCGTCTGATAACTTTGAGCTAATTTTTCAGTTCTTTCTTGATATTTTTCACTGAGCGAAAGCATTTGTTCTTGGAGCATATTTTTCAGATTTAAAAATTTATTGATAAAAGGCACAAGCAACATATTTTTTAGGTTTTTAGGTTTTCAGGGTTGATATTCAAAAAAATTATGCTTTCTTAGGTCTGCCTATACGTTTTTTGGATTCGGTATTGGCATTTGGGCTTGTATTTGTATTGGAGGATTGTGTATCTTTTGTGGTCTTTTCTAGTTCGGCGAGGTCTTGTATTTTGCTATTGAGTTCTCTTTCAAGGTTTCTGACTTTGCTTCGCAATTCGTGGATAATTGCGTTCAGTTCGTCTATTTCGGAACGAGGAGCGATAGGTAAAGGTTCGAGGAGTAGTTCGAGTTGTTTTTCAAAGTGATTTTTGATAGCAGTACTCACGGCTAAGGCTTCGGCTTGCAGTTTGCCAAAAGCAGGACTGCGGTACAACTCTATCATCATTGGTTCAGTAGTATCCATCCAAGTATTAAAGAAATCTTCAAAAGTGATGATTTGCTCAGGATTTTGTTTGATATGCTCTAAAATATTTTTGAGCGTTGCTTCTAAGGCTTTTTGGGCAGTCTTCTGCACCAAATTTTGCATTTCATTAGATTTAATGTAGTAGAAAGTATAATCGTCTTGTACTTGAAGGCTTAGTTGCAAGAGTTGTTTCTCTTTGCTGTTAGGTATCATTTTCAGGAAAGGAGCAATGCCTTTTTGTACTTTGCCGAGTGCTTCGTATTGTGTGCCTTGCATTTGCTGTAACATATCGGGGAATTGCTGCATCATTTTTCCCAAACTGCCCCCTGTTTGTTGGTTGATTGTGTCTAAGAGATTTTTTGTAAAATCGGCTATTTGCCCCAAAAAGTTTTCAGATTGTTTAGGCGTAGTGCTTCCAAATATATTGCTAACTATTTCATTATATTTATCAAAGCTGAAATTGCTTAATAATTCTTGGAAAGCATCTTTTTTAGGTTTCTTGCCGATATTGAGTTGCTCGAGAATAGGTTGCCAAAGCTGATACATTTCCATATAGCTTTGCGAAAAACTCATAATATTGCTGAAAATTTCGGCAATATCGTTGCGGGGAGCTTGTCCTGCAAAAGGCTTCCCATACTGATTGTTCCACAAGCCATACATTTTGCTCCATTGCTCAAAAAGCGAGGCTTCTCTGCGTCTGGGGGCTAACTGCTCAAACATACTTTGTACGCCTTGCATCCACATTTTGCCCATATCCATTTGTTGCTGAAATACTTGTTGCAAAAATTCGGGGATACCCACTTCGGGTTGTCTCGGTGTTTGAGGCATCATCTTTGATATAAATTCTTGGTAGGCTTGCATAGGCGAGGAAGCAGGCGTTTGTTCGCGTAGGCTTTTCGTCCAAAACTCAAAAAAGTTGTAGGGCTTGTTCATAATTGATAGATTTAGGATTTCTACAAACAAAACGGATTTAGATTGGTAAGTGAAAATTTTGCAGTGGTAAAATACAATTTTTTCTGAAAATTAAGAAAAAAATATTTCTTTTCGGAGATTTTTTTGCTTACAGATGCAGTAAAATTCCGATAATTTCGTTATTTTGTGAAAGCAGGTCCTTAGGACGGCTATGTTTCATTTTCTTATGATGTTGTTGTATGGAAAATAATCCTATGTCATATACCGAAAAAGAGAAAAATCAAATCTTTCAGGAGGAGATGCTCCCTCACTTGGACTCGATGTATAATTTTGCCTTTCGCCTCACTTTAGACGAAGATGATGCCAAAGATTTGGTGCAAGATACTTACCTCAAAGCGTTTAGATTTATCAATTCTTTTGAAAAAGGAACTAATGCAAAAGCGTGGTTGTTTAGAATATTAAAAAACAGCTTCATCAACGACTTTCGGAAGAAAAGCAGAGAACCTTCCAAAGTTGATTACCAAGAAGTTGAAACTTTCTACAACTCCGAAGAGTTTGATACAGAGATAGAGGCAACCTCCGACCTGCGAAGTGAGGCTGTGCAAGACCTCATCGGAGACGAGGTAGCCACTGCTATCAATTCCTTAGAAGTAGATTTCAGAATTGCCATTATCCTCTGCGATATTGAGGGCTTTACTTACGAAGAAATGTCGAAAATCTTAGATATTCCGATAGGTACGGTTCGCTCTCGCCTGCACCGAGCAAGAGGGCTGCTGAAAGAAAAACTTAGTGAATACGCAAAAAAAATGGGATACTTACAAAAATCGTAAAATCGTATGATGCAAGAAAACGACAAGCAAGAAGCTATTCACTCACAACCTTGTAACTGCTGTTGCATAGAAACACTTTACACCATCTTAGATGGCGAAGCTACCGAAGAACAAACGCTACAAGTCGCTGGACACATAGAAAAATGCCTGCCTTGTTATCAACAATATGATTTGGAAGTATCTATCAGAGAACTGCTAAAAAATCGCTTGGAAAAGAAAACACCCCCACAAGACCTCATTGATGCTATTCGTGCTAAAATTGCAATGATAGCCTGAATTGAGAGATAGGAAACAGGAAATCGGATTTTTTTATGGAAAACAGATAAGTGAGAATCATCACAATAACAAAATACTACACATTTAGCGTAAAAATCGGACTTTTCTCTATGAAAACTATTCTCGCACTTGTAATAACTCTAACATTTTCTTTTTCGGATATCTACGCTCAAAGGAAAAAGAAAAAAGAAGAACCCGACCTGCCCAACAAAGTAGGCGAGAGTATGAGCCGAGGCGACGAAAAAAACGACGACCGCCAACTCACACTCTCTGCCGAAAGAGAATTCCTCGCAGGAATGAAATTTTTTGCCTTAGAAGATTATCCCAAAGCCTTAGAGAGTTTCCAAAAATCCTTGAAAATCAATCCTAAAAGTTCAGGTATTCATTACCAAATAGCCGAAACCTTTTTCAGACTAAAAAAATATCCCGAAGCCACCACCTACGCCGAAAAAGCCATAGAATTAGAAGACACCAACAAGTATTACTACATTTTACTTGCCAACATCTTGCAAGCACAAGGGTTACACGAAGAAGCCGCAAAGGTATATGAAAAAATGTTCACTAAAAAAATCAATGGTACAGACCTTTATTATTACGATGTAGCTCAAATCTATCAGTTCAAAACCAAAGATTACACCAAAGCCCTCAAAGCCTACGACTTTTTGGAAAAAAAATTTGGTGTACAACTTGCCGTCAATCAAGCTAAGCAACTAATTTACATTGAGCAAAAAAACTATCCTGCCGCTCTTGCCGAAGCCGAAAAATTAGCCACTACGTTTCCCGAAAACAACGATTTGCAGGTAAGCTATGCTCAAACTCTTTTGGAGGCAGGTCAGGAAGCCAAAGCTCAAAAATTTTTAGAGAAGCATATTAACCAAGATTTTTCTTTTCTTTCGCATCTCTTGCTTCTCAAAGTCTATCAGAAACAAGGAAAAGAGAAGGAAAAAAATGATTTGCTCACCAAAATCTTAGAAAACAAAAACACGCCCGAAGAGGTCAGAAGTGCTATTTTGAAAGAATATGCTCAAAGTGGCAATGCCGTTGTTGAAAAATCGTTGGAGAAAGTAGCCGAACAAAATCTGCAAGATGCAAGTGCGTGGTTTTTGTATGCTCAAAAAGCCGAAAAAAATAAAGAATACGAAAAAGCAAGAGATGCCTACCTGAAAGTAGTCAGCTTGGAGAACACTAATTTTGAGGCTTGGCAGAAACTACTTTGGCTCGATACCGAACTTGCCCAAGCCGAAAGCCTCCTCAGCCACTCGGAACAAGCTCTTGAACTTTATCCCACGCAGGCTATTTGTTGGCTCTACAATGGCATTGCCTTTTTTGAAAATAAACAGTACAAAAAAGCCTTAGAAAGTTACCAACAAGGTTTAGAACTAGTACGCAACAACCCCGAACTGCAAACGCAATTTCAAATCCGCTTAGCCGATACATATTTTGCCCAAGAACAATATGACAAAACCGACAAGATTTTAGAAGAAGTGCTTGCCAAAAATCCGCAGAACGTAGTTGCCCTTAACAATTACAGCTATTATTTAGCTCTCAGGAAACAAAAACTTGACGTCGCTTTCAGAAATGCCAAAAAACTTGCCGAAAGCTACCCTGAAAATCATAATTTTCAGGCAACTTATGGCGTTGTGTTGTATAAACAAAACAAATTGCAAGAGGCTAAAAAAGTCTTGGAAAAAGCTCTATCAATCAAAGAAACAGCTACTATTGCCGAACACTACGGAGATGTGTTGTTTAAAATAGGTGAAAAAGAAAAAGCCCTCGCTTACTGGCAGAAGGCACAAAGTATGCGTGGAGGCAGTCATTTGTTGGCAAAAAAACTAAGCGATAAGCAACTTTATGAGTAAAAAAGTCCCAAGTGAAAACAGATTTGAGACTTCTTTACAAAAAACTACAACAAGCGGGTGCTTATTTTTTCGTATCTTTTTCGTTAGATGTATCCTTTTCTTTTTCTTTTAGGATTTGAGGGTCTATTTCTGCCAATTCTTTTTCTACGTTTCGCAAATCTTCACGAAGCAAGCGGTGTGTTTGCTCATCTAAGTCCTTGTTTTTCAATATGTTTAATAACCTTTCACGGTCGGCTAAAAGTTTTTCTTTGTTAATGTGTATCATACAAATAACAGATTTTAATACGAAGGAATACTTTTTACGTTTTTATGTTTGAGTTGCAAGACCAAATTAAGTAATTTTTTTCGTAGTATCAGCATTTTTTGTGTTAAATTTTTTTTGTATTTGAAATGGCATAGCATTTGCTCTATCTTATAGTTTGTAAAGTTTTTCAATAAAAATAGGAAGTAGCGAAAAAATCCTGTATATTTGTGAAATTTTAAAGGAAAAATGTATATGCAAACAAGTTTGTTGTTTTTGGGAAGTATAGGTACTACCGAGATATTGGTGATTTTGTTTATTGTACTGCTTTTGTTTGGGGCGAAAAAAATCCCTGAATTAGCAAGAGGTTTGGGGCGTGGTATTCGTGAGTTCAAAGATGCTACCAAAGAAATCAAGAAAAATATAGAAGAAGAAGTACAAGAAAAAAGATAAGTAGCTTCGTAGGTAGCCTCATTGATTTTGTGTGTTTATTTTAGGCAAATGCCTATACCAAAACTCAACACAAACACAAGTGCTGTAAGTGCCATTTGTTTAAGGTAAGCGTCTAATTTCATACCTTGCAGTTTCTTTACTGCCCAAGCATTGCGAAGTAGTAAAGGAACTATTAGTATGAACAAAAACTGATACCAATAAACAAAATGATACATTGCGTATGCAAAGGCACTAACAAATGCCAAGACAAGTAAAGCATAATGATATAAAATAGCTTTTTCTTTACCCAAACGCACAGGAATAGAGTTTTTTCCTGCTTTTCGGTCGCTTTCTATGTCTCTGATGTTGTTGATATTCAGCACAGCTACGGCAAACAAGCCGCAAGCCGTAGCAGGCAACAACAAATCCCAACGAAAAAATTTAGCATATAGAAAAAAAGAACCTATTACGCCCACCCAACCGAAGAAAATCAATACAGACAAATCGCCCAAGCCTATGTAGCCATAAGGTTTTTTGCCTATGGTGTAGGTAATAGCTGCTACAATGGCAAGTAACCCTAAGCCCAAGAAAGTCAGGAAATATTGCCAAGCATCAGGTCTGTTAGCCTCAAAAAAGGCAAAGTATAACAAACTCAAGCCACTCAGTAGCGAAAGCCCCACAAAAATCCCAATAGCACGCAACATTTGCTTTTGGGTAATCGCCCCACTCTGAACGGCTCTTGCTTCGCCTGTGCGTTCTTTATCTACACCACTTACGGCATCGCCGTAGTCGTTGGCAAGGTTGGAGAGAATTTGCAGGAAAATTGTAGTACTTACGCTCAAAATGAAAATTTTTAGGTCAAATTTATCGTAATAATAAGCCAAAAATCCCCCCATACCAACGCTGGTAAGAGCAAGTGGCAAAGTACGCAGTCGGAAGGCTTGTAACCAATGCTTCATAATCTAACGCAAAAGATGTTCTATATTAAACCGAAGAAATAAGTAATTAGACACAAGAGGCAAGACACAAGAGGCAAGACAAAAAATTGTCTATCAGCATTTTATACCAATGAAAGTGTCTTTTTAATTTTGTGGAACTACTTAATAACCAAGTTCTAAACTTTATGAAGGATTTTTGGTTAAACTCACTTTCTCCCTGTACTTCCGAAGCCGCCATCGCCACGTTGGGTACTTTCCAACTCATCAACGTTCTGCCAAGTAACTTGTTCATAACGAGCTACTACGAGTTGAGCCAAGCGTTCGCCATCTTCAATCGTAACAGCTTCTTGCGAAAGATTGATAATACCTAATTTAATTTCTCCCGTATAATCCGAGTCTATCGTACCCACAGCATTGATAAGCGTTATCCCTTTTTTGATAGAAAGCCCACTTCTGGGGCGGATTTGACCTTCGTAACCTTCGGGAAGTTGGATAAAAATGCCCGTAGGCACAAGATAACGCTCCAAAGGTTGTAAGACAATTGCCGTATCAATATTGGCTCGTAAATCCATACCTGCCGAGCCAGCCGTAGCATATTGTGGGTTGTTGTGCCGCGATTTGTTGATAATTTTTACTGAAAGCATTTTTTTGAATATTTGAGTGAATTGTAAAATAGGGCGTTTCGGCTTCGCTCAATGCCCTATTTTTGTTACAAAGTCGTTTCTTCGGCTACTGTGTCTAATTCCAAACGTAAGTTTTCAATAATAAATTCTTGCCTTTGCGGAGTATTTTTGCCCATATAATACTCCAAAAATTTATGAATATTGGTATGCTCTTTGAGCAAAACAGGCTCTAAACGAATATCCTCTCCGATAAAACCTGCAAACTCTTCGGGAGAAATTTCGCCTAAGCCTTTGAAACGTGTTATTTCAGGATTATTGCCAAGTTCTTTGATGGCTTTTTGTTTTTCTTGCTCCGAATAACAATAAATCGTTTTCTGCTTGTTTCGCACCCTAAACAGCGGTGTTTCAAGAATATACAAATGTCCATTTCTGACCAAATCGGGAAAAAATTGCAAAAAAAAGGTCATTAGTAGCAGTCTGATGTGCATACCATCAACATCGGCATCGGTAGCAATTACAATCCGATTGTATCGCAAACCTTCTAAACCATCTTCAATATTGAGGGCGTGTTGGAGCAGATTAAATTCTTCGTTTTCATAGACAACTTTTTTGGTCATATTGAAGCAGTTAAGGGGTTTACCACGCAAGGAGAAAACCGCTTGCGTCATCGGATTGCGGGCTTTTGTGATAGAGCCACTTGCCGAGTCGCCTTCGGTGATAAACAGTGTAGTTTCGTGGCGTAGCTCGTGTTTGAAATCGTCGTAATGGATACGGCAATCGCGAAGTTTTTTGTTATGTAGATTGGCTTTTTTAGCCCTTTCGTTGGCTAATTTCTTGATGCCTGCAATTTCTTTACGTTCTCGTTCCGATTGCAGAATGCGTTTGAGCAATGCCTCTGCCGTTTGGGGATTTTTGTGCAGAAAATCATCTAAATTTTTCTTGACAAAATCATTCACAAAAGCCCGAATACTTGGCGAATTTTCGTCAGGGCTAAGGTTGGTTGAGCCTAATTTGGTTTTGGTTTGAGACTCAAAAACAGGCTCTTGTATGCGTATGCTAATTGCTCCAATGATAGAGGCTCTAATATCGGAAGCCTCAAAATCTTTCTTGTAAAACTCGCGTAAGGTTTTCACCAAAGCCTCTCTGAAAGCCGCCAGATGCGTTCCGCCTTGCGTGGTGTGCTGTCCATTCACAAACGAATAATACTCTTCGCCGTACTGATTGCCGTGTGTGAGAGCAATTTCGATATCTTCGCCTTTGAGATGAATGATAGGATAACGAATTTCGTCTTCATTAGTTTTGCGGAGTAGTAGGTCTAAAAGTCCGTTTTTGGAAACGTACTCTTGTCCATTGAATACGATTTTCAAACCTGTATTCAGAAAGGCATAGTTCCAGATTTGGTCTTCAAGGTATTGAGGAACAAAGCTAAAATTTTTGAAAATCGTATCGTCGGGTTCGAAAAAAACGGTTGTACCATTTTTTTCGTGGGTGGCGATGATGGGGTGGTCTTTGATAAGTCTGCCTTGCTGAAATTCGGCAACTTTTTTTTGTCTATCTCTGATAGACTCCACTCTAAAATATGTAGAAAGAGCATTGACAGCTTTCGTACCTACGCCATTTAGCCCAACCGATTTCTGAAATACAGATGAATCATATTTTCCACCTGTGTTGATTTTAGAGACACAATCAATCACTTTGCCCAGAGGAATACCTCGCCCATAGTCGCGTACTTTCACACTTTTTTCGCTGACCTCGATTTCAATTTTATTGCCAAAGCCCATCGTGTGTTCGTCGATGGCGTTATCAATAATTTCTTTGACAAGCACGTAAATTCCGTCATCAGGGGCGGAGCCATCGCCCAATTTGCCGATATACATTCCCGGACGCAAACGAATATGCTCGCGTGGTTCTAATGATTTGATACTTTCTTCGGTATACTGAACGTTGCTACTCATTTTTAGGATTTTATTATTTCTGCAAACTTACGCTTTTTTTGAGTTTTTCTGAAAAAATTATTTGACACGCTTTGGAAATACACAAGAAAAAATTATTTTTGCAATATTGTTGCAAAAATGTGTATTTATGTCCAAATCTTTCAAAAAACTTCCTGTAACGGTGCTAAGTGGCTTTTTGGGAGCAGGGAAAACCAGTCTGCTCAACCATATTCTTCACAACAAAGAAGGTTTGCGGGTAGCAGTGATAGTCAATGATATGAGTGAGGTAAATATTGACGCTCAATTAGTAAAACAAGAAAATGTACTTTCGCGTACCGAAGAGAAACTCGTGGAGATGTCGAATGGTTGTATTTGTTGTACTTTGCGTGAGGATTTGATGATTGAGGTAGAAAAATTAGCCAAAGAAAATCGTTTTGATTATTTGCTGATAGAAAGTACAGGTATCTCGGAGCCTGTGCCTGTTGCTCAAACGTTTAGTTTTGTAGATGAAGCCAATGGCATAGACCTATCGCGTTTTGCTTACATTGATACGATGGTTACGGTAGTTGATGCCTACAATTTTCCCCGAGATTTTGGCTCAATAGATACGATTGCTACCCGAAACCTCAATGAAAATGACCCACAAGACCAAAGAACTATCGTAAATCTGCTCACCGACCAAATAGAGTTTGCTAATGTGATAGTCCTCAATAAAGCTGATTTAGTCAGTGCAAAACATTTAGGCGAGTTGAAGGCTGTTTTGCAGAAACTTAATCCTTCTGCAAAAATTATTACTTCGGAATTTGGACGTGTGCCTTTGCGGGCAGTAGTAGGTACAGGACTTTTTAACTACAACGAAGCCTCACAATCAGCAGGTTGGATACAAGAACTTAATAAACCAGTGCATACCCCTGAGACCGAAGAGTATGGAATTAGCTCCTTTGTATTCCGCAACAAACGCCCTTTTCACCCCGAAAGATTTTGGAACTATTTGGCAAACGATTGGCACTCAACAATTATTCGTAGCAAAGGTTTATTTTGGATTGCCTCGCGTCCTGATGTAGCTCTAAGTTGGGGGCAAGCTGGCGGCTCTTTGCGTGCCGACCTCGCTGGTGTATGGTGGTGTAGTATGCCTTTTTCGCAAAGAATGATGTATGCTTCCTTTGTAGAAAACAAAGACCTTATAGAGGCTCGTTGGGACAAAGAATTTGGCGACAGAATGAACGAACTTGTCATCATTGGACAGGATATGAATAAAGAACTTATCATCAAGGAGTTAGAAGTCTGCTTATGCACTCTGCAAGAATGGGAGGAAGTCAAGAAAGGTAAAAAACTAAAAGACCCCTTCCCCCAATTTTCTTAAAACTACGGCTCAGTGGTAATAGCAAAACGCTCTCCGTAGAATATTTCGTGAGGAGGCTGATTCTTGTATATTTTTAAAAAAAACTGAAAATAGTAGGTTGTATTTCGCTCTAAATTTGAAAAGGTATAAGTTTTCACAATTTTGGGTTCATCAAAAAGGCAACTCATCAATTCGTCGTCATCTATAAATTCAGAAATTTTACTAAGGTACGTGTTTTCAGTTGGATAAGGTTCTCTTCCGCAGAAAAAACCGTATTCAACTTCGCTGAAAGTGCTTAACATCAAGTATAAACAATCCACGTCTTTTGAAATTTCATACTCAAAAGTGATACTGGTAGAAGACTTTGTAATTTTTGTTATAACCCCAAGATTTTTCAGATACGATTGCATTTCGCCCCATTTTCTCTCGCCGTTTTTCAATTGGGCAAAACTTTTTACGTAAATTGTAATAGGACGAAATGGCAGTGCACCACGTGTTTTCAATTGTGGGCTACTCAAAACTTTTGTGAAAAACTCCTGATGTACCGAGTCGGGGTGGGAAGTAAAAATCTCAATGGGATTTGTTTTTAATTTTGTGGAGTCGTTGAAAGCAAATACAAACCCCATACGCTCAACGGGATTGATAGGATTGTAGTCAATCAAATGAGAGGAGAAAGCAACGGTACTATCGTTCAATTCTTTAATTTTTTGGGTTTTCAATATACACTCTCTATCAAACTGCTTGCAGGAAAAGCATAGTGCAATAGCAACAACATAAAGTAATTGATGCTTCTTCATAAAATTTTTGCTTAATAATCACTCCGAATGTAGCTTATTTTTTACAAAAAAGCAAAATTTTATTGTAAAGTTTTTATCAAATCAATTTTATAGATTTGTGAAGCTAAAATAGTAGAAATGAGCATACTAAGCAAAGAAACAAGAGCTATTAGCCAGAGTTCTTCTTGTAAAAAAAACCAACCTGTAAGTTCAAAATACAGATTTTGGGAAAAACTTTGAGCTAAAATTTCTAAGCTCAAATGCCCTATGAGCAACCCTAAGCTTAGTCCGAAAAATGTAATCAACAAACCTTCTAAAATGATAAGTCCAAAAAGTTTGCCTGCCGAAGCCCCCAAAAAACGCATCATAGCCAAATCGTAACGGCGTTCTTTGAGCGAATTGTAAATACCGATAAAAATCCCCAACAACGCTACTGCCAACAAGATATACCCTAAGGCTTTGAGAGCATCAGCCCCGATGCCAAGAATACTCAGAAAACGAGCCACTTCCGCAATCGGTACAGCCGACTGCATATTGTCTAAGGCATCTACCTGGCGAGGCAGGTTGATTGCCGCCATCGGCGAACCAAAAGTAATCAGTAATGCCGTTATTTCTTTGTCTTCTTCTTCGTGGTGATGATGGTCTTCCCCTTCTTCGTGGTGGTGGTCTTCCTCGTGGCTATGTTCGTGAATATACCAAACGCTCTCTAAACTTGTAAGCACCAGTCTATCTAATACGGTATTAGTTTTTTGCATTATGCCCACTACTTTGTAGGGATTGTCTTTATGTAAAAGTTCTTCGTTGTTGTCGTTTTGCGTGCCGTGTCCGCCGATGAATGTATCACCTACTTTCAAATTTTCTGATTTGGCAACCTCATAGCCAAGCACCGCTTCCATTTCTTTTTGCCACCAAACACCACTTTGTAGCTTGGCTTGATAATTTTCGGGGTATGCCAAAGTAGTTCCTACAATCCTGAAACCTCTAAAATTATCGCCTATGCTGATAGGAATAGCTTTTTTTACGAAAAGTTTATTTTGCTGAATTTTTTGAGCATCTGCAAGGGAAATATTGCCTGTTGGCACATCAATATGATAAACACTTGCCAATACAAGTTGTAAAGGACTGCCCTCTGCCCCTACCACCATATCAATATTTTGTGTATTTCGGTAAAAATTTTGTTCTATTTGCCTAAAAACAAGCAAGGTAAGCAGAATTAGACCTGTTCCTAAGCCCAAAAGCAGTACATTGAGGCTGGTAGCGAGCAGTTTCTGACGAATGTATTTAAGGCTTATTTGCAATAGGTTCATAGCATTAGAGTTGGAAAACGTTTGTAAATTGATTTTTGACGCGTTGGTCGTGAGTGGCAATCACTAATGTAGCATTGATTTCAGCACTGATTTTCCTGAAAAGCTCTACAACAGCCATAGCGTTATCATCATCGAGGCTGGCGGTAGGTTCATCTGCCAAAATCAAGCGTGGTGAGAGCATCAAAGCACGAGCAATGCTTACTCTCTGTAACTCACCCTGACTTAAATTCTTCGGCAAATCTTTTTGTTTGTGCAATATGTTCAGTCTTTCCAACAAGGTTTTAGCTTTGTTTTTATCGGTTTTTTCTTTGGCAAAAAATGACACCAAAAGCAGATTTTCCCATACCGAAAGAGTTTGGACAAGGTGCGATTTCTGAAAAACAAAACCTATGTTTTTAGCTCTGAAAAGGTCTAATTTTTCGCCTTTGAGTTGTGTAAGTTCGGTTTCTGCCACTACTACTTTTCCTTGCGTGGGCGAAAGTAGTGCCGCTAAAATATGTAGCAAGGTACTTTTTCCGCTACCCGATTTTCCCAACACAAGCCAATGTTCGCCTTGTGGCACTTGCCAATGACTAATAGAAAGTACAGGCTTTTCTTGGTAACTATGGTTTAGGTTTTCTATTTTTAGCATTTGATAAAATAAATTTTCGCAAAAGATAGTATTGTTCTTGCAAATAAACTAAATTTGCAACAATGTTGCAAAATATAAAAACCAGTTTTATGAAATTTTCACTTGCGAAGCAGAAAGGTTCATCTTTTTTTGATGCCGATATTTTAGGAGTAACAAGTTCCTTTTTGTGCTTGTTGCATTGTCTTTTTTTACCTTTACTTTTGATTTTACAGCCTGTTTTGTTTAGCTTTGTAAAAGATTTGGAAGCAAAGGAATGGTGGGAATGGCTTGATTTTGTATTTTTAGCAATAGGATTTTTGGCGGTTGTCTTGGCAACAAAAAAGGTGAGCAAAATACGAAAAATACGATTTTACACTGCTTATTTGCTATTTGTCATAGGGATTTTATTGGGTGAAAACTGGATATTTTTGAGTTATGTGGGTTCTATTGGTTTGGTAATTTTGCATCTTAAAAACTACCAAGAACACAAAAATTGTAGTAGGATATGAAAGTTTTTTTAGGATTAATTTTGTTTGTAAGTACGCCTTGGGCTTTCGGGCAGGTTTCGGGCTGGGACGTGCTGGACAAGGTAAAATTTTCGCCAAAATATTTTGAACAAATCAAAACTGATTTACTCACACCTATTATGGATAGTTATGCAAAATCCATTGATGGCAAAGAAATCACTATCAAAGGTTATTATATTCCCATTGGGGCAGAACATAATTTGATGATAGTTTCCAAATTTCCTTACCGAATGTGTTTTTTTTGTGGCGGGGCAGGTCCTCAGAGTGTAATTGAGGTTTATTTTCCACAGGGCAAAAAAGTGCCTATTTACCCAACCGACAAACTCGTGAAGGTGAAAGGTAGGCTCAAAATCAATGCGACAGACATAGAAAAGTTAAATTTCGTACTCTACGATGCCGTAGAAATGAAAGAATAGGATTTGAGTATTTTCCAGCTCAAATCCCGAAACTTTAATTTTCTAAGGCTACTACACCGGGCAGTTCTTTTCCTTCCATATACTCCAACAAAGCCCCACCACCTGTTGAAACATACGAAACTTTATCGCCATAGCCCAACTGATTGACCGCCGCCGCCGAATCGCCCCCACCAATAAGCGAAAATGCCCCTCTCTCGGTAGCTTTTACTACTGCTTCAGCTACGGTTGCCGTACCTTTGGCAAAATTTGGCATCTCAAAAACGCCCATAGGTCCATTCCAAAGAATGGTTTTGGAGTTTTCAATTGTTTCGGAAAAAGTTTTTCGGGCTTTTGTGCCAATATCTAAGCCCATCCAGCCATCAGGAATTTGCGTGTTGTCAGTTTCTTGTGTGTCGGCTTCATTAGAAAAAGCATCAGCAACGACAGAATCAGCAGGAAGTAATAAATTGATGCCCTTGGCTTTTGCTTTCTCTATCAATTGCTTGGCTAAATCTAATTTATCTTGTTCTACGAGCGAGTTGCCTACTTGCCCGCCCATTGCCTTAAAAAAAGTATAACTCATTCCACCGCCGATAATCAAATTATCTACTTTATCCAAGAGCCTTTCGATGATAAGAATTTTATCGGAAATTTTTGCACCGCCCATAATTGCTGTGAAAGGCTTTTCGGCATTTTCTAAAACTTTCTTGGCGTTCTCGATTTCGGCAGTCATTACGAAACCAGCCATTTTATCTTGAAAAAATTTAGCAATTACAGCCGTAGAAGCGTGTTTTCGGTGTGCTGTTCCGAAAGCATCATTTACATATACATTGCCCAAGCGTGCCAACTTTTTGGCAAATTCTTCATCACCTTTTTCTTCTTCGGGGTAAAAACGCACATTTTCCAAAAGCAGAATTTCTCCATTTTTAAGCGATTGAGCTAAATTTTCGGCTTCTTGCCCGATGCAGTCAGGTGCAAAATACACTTTTTGCCCTAAAAGATTTTCCAAAGGTTTTACCAAATGTTTCAGCGAATATTTTTCCTCGTAACCGCCTTTGGGTCTGCCCAAATGCGACATCAAAATTACCGAACCACCATCGCTAAGAATTTTACGAATACTCGGCAAATGTGCATTGATGCGTGTGAAATCGGTGATTTGGTAATTTTTATCCAAAGGAACGTTGAAATCTACTCTCATAAGAGCCTTTTTGCCCGAAAAATTATATTGGCTAATGGTTTGCATACGATAAGGTTTGGTTTCTGAAAAAATTTTGCCCGCAAAACTACAATTTTTTTGATAGAAAAATCTGAAAATTGTGAAAATTGAATTTTTAAAACTATTTTAAACGCTGTTTAAACATCATTAAAATTGACAAACCTCTTGTATCTTGGGTCTAATATCTTATGTCTAACTTCCTACATATTGTTTTTTGGCTGTTGGTAGCGGTATGGTTTTTCAGAAAGTTTCACGCAAAGTCTTATTTTATTTGGGTTTGTCTTAGCGTTGTGCTGAAAATTGTGGCAACCTTTGCCTTTGTGTATTTGCACAAACAACTTTACTCGCACTATACGCCCGACTACACGCTTATTTTTGCCGATGCTTGCAGGTTATCGGACTTGATACATAAAGATTTTTTTTCATATACAAAAATATTGCTCAGTAGCCCTGCCGATACCGAAAGTTGGCATCTTGCCTCTCAACCAAGGGCTTTTTTTGCCGTGAAAATGTATAGTCTTTTGGTATGGATTACAGGAAAAAGTTTTTGGCTTTCAATGATTTATGCAAGTTTTTTGGCTTTGGTGGCTCTTTGGTGGCTTGTGGGGACACTTGCAAAACTTTTTCCAAAATATAAGAAGGCAAGTGTGGTAAGTTTTATTTTTTTGCCTTCGGTTTTGTTTTGGGCATCGGCTACGAGTAAGGAAGTTTTATTGATGATTTTTTTAGCAGTTCTGAGTGGGCTTTTTCTCAATTTTCTGTATCTTGGTTTGGTATGGTGGCAGGCGATTGTTTTTGTGGTGATGGTATATTGGCTTGCTTTGCTGAAATATTACTATGCTTTTGGGTTTTTGTTGGTGATTAGTTTGTACTTTTTTTTATTTTTTCTCAAAAAGTTCAATTTTCGGTTTAAAATTGTTTCTATTTTCGGGATTGTAGCTATTTTATTGGGGCTTACTTTTTTACATCCAAATCTACGATTAGAGCATTTTGCAGAAGCACTTTACGATAACTACACGCTTATTTTGCAGGCATCTCCCGAAGGTTCGGCAATGGATTTGGGCTTAGAACCAACTTGGCGAGGTTTATTGCTACACGCACCGCTGGGGCTTTGGGTAGGGCTTTTTGCACCGCTTCCGTACCAAGCAAGCAAATGGCAAATGCTACCGATTACATTGGAAAGTTCGTTTGTTTTGGCTTTGTGGATATATGTTATTTTTCTGATGTTTAGAGATAAATCACTTATCAAAAACTTTTCAGAAGACACAAAAAGTAAGATTTTATTACTTTGTGTGGGATTGTTCGTGTTAGTGATGGCAACATTTCTGGGGCTTTCTTCACCTAATTTCGGAGCATTGAGCCGCTATCGGATAGGTTTTTTGCCTTTTGAAGTTTGTTTTTTGTTGATTTTGCTTCAAGAAATAAGAAACAAGCACTACTCTTTTTAGCAGTGCTTGCAGGTTTAATTTTTCAATACTTCTTCTTGGCGTTCTTTATTTTTTCCCAAATAGATTTCCCATTCTTTTTCAATTTTTCCCGAAAAATCTCTTAAAAACATAATAAACGAAGGTTTGAAAGGCTTGCGGCGAAGAGGCATTTGGGCTTCTTCGGGGGTAAGGTCGCCTTTTTTAGAGTTACAAGTTTTGCAAGCAGTAACCAGATTTGTCCAAGATGACTTTCCACCACGTGAGCGGGGCAGAACGTGATCTAAGGTCAAATCGGTAGTAGCACCGCAGTATTGGCATTGATGGTTATCCCTTCTGAAAATATTTTGTCTGCTCAATACAACTCCCTTGTAAGGCAAACTAACGTATTTGTGCAAACGAATGATAGAAGGGCGTGGGAAGGTACGAGAAACCGTCTTGATACCTCCTTGTGGCGACTCAGACACAATATCTGCCTTGTTGAGATACACTAAAATAAATGCCTTCTGAATACTGCAAATAGTAAGTGCAGAATAGTCTTGGTTGAGTATAAGTACCTTGCCCATACATTTTTTTGAAATTTTAACCGCAATATAACAATTTTGTTTTACAAAATTGTTAAGTTACAGAGAAAAATATTGCCAAATGAAATTTTCTGTTTTAGGAAAAATCTTTTGTACTCAATCAAAAGTGGTTTTTAATAAAACTTTAAATTTATGACTACAAAAAGTTCCCCTCTCCTTTGGAGAGGGGATAGGGGTGAGGTCTAAGGGGATTAAGGTTTAGAAAAACCAATTTATTTTGAGTATAAATTTGGCATCAAGTATAAGGCGAAATATTGATTTTGGTTAAGTAAAGCAAAAAAGACTTACGGATTTTGTCTTCCCGCTATCAGCGTAGCTCCAACCAAAGCCACTAACAGCAATATTCCCGCTATCTCAAAAGCAAAAACGTATTTTGTGAATAGCAAAACAGCTATCGGTGTGGTTGTTGGTTCTGTGCTTTGTGTGCTTAATTTTAGAGGAATTTGCCATATTTCTTTGCTTAAAATAAAACTCACCGAAACTGCCAACAAAGCCGATAAAACGTTTTGTTTGTTTTTGACAGGAATAAAAGGTTTTTCTGATTTCGTTTTTCCCGAAAATATCAAACCAAAAACAAGCAAGACTAATATTCCTCCCACATAAATCATTAATTGCGTAGTAGCAACGAAATCAGCCCCTAAGAAGGCATAAAAAACTACCATACAAAGCAATACCACAAGCAAAGCCCAAACAGCATAGACCAAATTTTTCGTAAAAACGATAGTTCCCAAAGCAAATAGACAAATTCCGAAAAAAGAATAAAATACAAACTCGTTCATCTGTGTTTTTTAAGAAGTGGCTGTTTTTGTGGTTTTATCGCTAAGATTTCCTGTAAAAAAGCCAAACACAGCTCCAAAAATCCCACCTAAAATATGAGCAAACTGAGAGGTTTGAGCGTGTTGTGGGTCAAAGCTATTCAAAATCTCTTTGCCTACAAACAAAATCATTACCAGAATAAATGTAAGTGGAATGGTTTTGGCTTTCATATTGGTAAAAGAAGAGAGCAAAATCATCATAAAAACGATGCCACTGGCACCGAGCAAACCCGTACTCAAAAACATCACATTGAAAATACCTGTAAAAAGAGCCGTAATGAAAGACATCACTAATAAGGCTTTCGTGCCATATTTTTCTTCCAAAATCGGTCCTAAAATCAGGATAAGTGAAAAGTTGCCAAAAAGGTGGTCCCAACTGCCGTGCCCAATAGCGTGAGAAAATAATCTGAAATAATCCAAAAGATTACTAAAATCCATTGTAGGCTGTACTACGAAAAAACTTTTCGTAAAATCTTCTCCCAAAAAATGGATAACAGTAGCTATAAGTGCGAAAGTTAGCGTAAAAGGTGCATTGTAAGTTATTTTCATTCTTGGCTATTTTAATTTTTGCAAAGGGGCATTTTTGGCTTTTTCTGGAACAGATAAATACACTATGTCTTCGGCATTGAGTCCTTCTGTAATAATAATTTCGTTTTCGTTACTTTTTCCAACTTTTACCTCTTGCCTTACGATGCTGTTGGCTTTTTTGAGATAGACGAAATTAGTACCTTTGCTATCCTGATGCAAGCAGTCTAATGGGATATACAAGCTATTGGGTATAGTTTCGCAAATAATGATATTGGATGTGGTCATAGTTGGTTTTAGTAATTCGTGAGTTTCTTTGAGTTTGATTTTTACTTCAAAAACTTTCACTTGGCTTTCGGGGCGTTGCTCGCCTATGTTAGAAATGGCAATGACCTCACCCTCGAACTTGTTTTGTGGTAAAGCATCAACTTTTACTTTTACTGCTTGTCCCACTTTCACTTTGCTGATGTCTATTTCATTCACATAAGCTCTTGATACCATTTCTTGCGTGTTGGGGAGGGTAGCCACTACGGCGTCCCAAGCACTTACGTAGCTTCCGATGGTTTTTTTCTGTCCATTCCAATCTCTTTGATAAATCACCAAGCCATCGGCGGGGGCGGTAACTACAAAACTTTCTGTCAGTTTTTTGATTTCTTGATATTTTTGTTCTTCTTGGGCGAGGGCTTGTCCTATTTCAGCGATTTTGGCGATAGCTTGTAGCTGTTTGAGGCGATAGGCTTCTTTGGCTTGTTCGTAGCCTCTTTTTGCTTTTTCCAATTCGGCTTGCAATTGTTTTACTTGAGCAGGGGCTTCAAACTGGTTAGCAAGCAGGGCGGCTTCTTTTTCTTTGACCAAAAAACTCCAATTGGTAAGTTCGTTACGTTCGGCACGTAACATCAAAGAGGTATCTAAACGTATCTGACTGAACTGATTGCGAAGTTTGGCGAGTTCGCTTTCTAGCAATCGTAATTTTTCGGACATTTCCATTTTGTCCAAAGTAGCGACATAATCTCCTTTTTTTACAAAAGTCCCTTCGGGTACTAAATCTGCTATTTTTACCTGATACACTTTGGCTGAACGCAAAGCTTCTTCGGGTGCAGTGATTTTGATAGAATTTTGGGCTTCTAATTCCCCGTTTGCCATAACCAATATTTCAAAAGTGCCTTGATGTACAGGCAAAGTGATTTCCTGCTCACCTTGTCTATCATTTACCAGCCAAGTGGCAATTAGGAAAAGTGCAAATACCGAACTTGTTGCAATATAAACATTTTTGGTGTTCATATTTTCAAGATTATTTTTTCTGCTTCAAGGCAGAATTTGAGGATAAGAATATGAAAGTTAAGTGTTTTTCAGTAATTTTTTCGCGATAGGCTCGGTATTTTTGAGTGTCAATAAATAGCAAAAATATTAAAAAATAACACTAAAAAGCAAGTTTTTAAGATAGTTTTTTAACGTAGCGTTCCGAAAATCAAAACGCTATTTTTATGAAAACAAAATTTTATTTTAATTTTCACTCGCTAAAACATTTTTTTTGAGATTTTTTTTGTATTTTTGCGAAAAAAAAGTATTATATTTCACATAAACCTTCAACGACTATGTCAGATAAAAAAAGTTTGAAATTAGATGAAATAGACCGTCTGATTCTAGAAAAATTACAATTTGATTCCAAAATTACAAATGCTCAACTTGCCAAAGAAATAGGGCTTTCGCCTGCCCCCACGCTGGAGCGAGTGAAAAAATTAGAAGCAGCAGGTTATATTAAGAGTTATCACGCTGTTGTTGATGCTGAAAAAATCGGTTTAGGAGTAACCACCTATGTACAAGTTTCTTTGATTAGCCACAAAAAATCTGTTATCAATACTTTTGTGAAAAAAATTAACCAAATACCTAATGTGATTGAGTGCTATCACATGACAGGAGCGGCTGATTTTCTACTCAAAATTACTGCCAAAGACATACCCGCCTATCAGAAGCTGATGCTTGAAGAAATTAGCGAAATTGAGGAAATAGACCATATGCAATCTATGATTGTTCTTTCTACCTTCAAACGAAATCCTGTCTTGCCTTTGGAGCAAATCGTAGAGGAATAAATGAAAAGAAAAAGCCTCATAAATAGAGGCTTTTTTGTTTTAGCAAAAGTTATCAGTAGTTATAGTAGTTTAAAAGGAAGCAGGAACTTGGCTTGATAAGCCCTCTTTTCTTGAAGTATTTTTTTGGATAAAAAGTTACAAAAAAACAAAATTTTCAGTTTTTATCTATTGAATTTTATTTCATATAAAAATTTTTTTTGAATGGTTTTGATACTTTGGAAAAAATCTACACTTTTGTCTTGAATGTTTCAACTACCCAAAATGAACCAAGAATTTCGTAAAGCCTACAAAGAGGCATCAAAGAAAGAAAGTCATATAAAGATTTTAGAAAAACTAATCCAAAACCAACCTACTCAAAATGCTACTATTTTAGCTTACAAAGGTGCTGTTGCCGCTCTTAGAGGAAATTATTCGTTCCTGCCGACAGTCAAATTGGCTCATTTTTGGGAGGCAAATAGTTTTTTTGAAAAAGCCCTCGCCTCAGAACCCGAAAATTTAGAAGCAATTTTCTTGCGTTTTACGGTAGAATGTGGCGTCCCTTCGCTGATGAGCTATGCCCTGCATTTGCAAGAAGATAAGAAAAAAATTATTAAACTATTGCCCACAAGTAGTTTGGACGAGGATTTCAAAAAAGCCATTGCTCAATACCTTATCGATTCGGGAAAATGCACAAGTAGCGAAAAAAAAGAATTAGAAAAATTCCTGTAACATTTCGCTTGTTTGTGTGTTTGAATAATAATCAATAAAATCTTCAAACATCTATGGCGTTTGATAAAAGTCTTCTGCAAATCAAAACACTCGGCGAACTCAAAAAATCGGCTTACCGTTCTCGTTCTATTAAAGATGAATTGAGAGAAAATCTAATAGAAAAGATTAGGCGGAAAGAACAGATTTTTGCGGGCATTTGGGGTTATGAAGAAACCGTCATTCCTGATATAGAAAGAGCTATTCTCTCCAAGCATCATATCAATCTGTTAGGCTTACGTGGGCAAGCCAAAACACGCATTGCCCGCCTGATGGTAGAACTTTTAGATGAATACATACCCGTTGTAGCAGGCTCCGAACTTAACGATGACCCCCTTCAACCGATTTCTCGTTATGCTCTTGACCTTATCGCCGAGAAAGGCGACCAAACCCCTATCGCTTGGCTACATCGCCACGAACGCTATACCGAAAAACTTGCTACGCCCGATGTTTCTGTGGCTGATTTAATCGGTGATGTCGATCCTATCAAAGCCGCCAGTCTCAAACTACCTTATTCTGATGAACGTGTAATCCATTTCGGGCTTATTCCTCGTTCGCATCGTTGTATCTTTGTTATCAACGAACTGCCCGATTTGCAGGCTCGTATTCAGGTTTCGCTTTTCAATATTTTGCAAGAAGGTGATATTCAGATACGTGGCTTCAAATTGCGTTTGCCCTTAGATATTCAGTTTGTATTCACTGCCAATCCCGAAGATTACACCAACAGAGGTAGTATCGTAACACCCCTGAAAGATAGAATTGATAGCCAAATTCTTACACATTATCCAAAGAGTATTGAAATTGGCAAAAAAATTACTGCCCAAGAAGCTAAACTTGCTCCTGCACAAAAACAAGCCATTGAAATTCCTGAGCTTTTGAGAGATTTAGTGGAACAAATAGCAGTAGAAGCCCGTCAAAGTGAATATGTTGATGTTAAAAGTGGCGTTTCGGCAAGGCTTACTATCTCGGCTTACGAGAATCTTGTCAGTGCTGCCGAAAGACGCATTTTGCTCAACAACGAAAGCAAAACTATGCTCCGCATTGCCGATTTGGTGGGAGTAATTCCTGCTATCACAGGTAAAATTGAGTTGGTATATGAAGGTGAGCAAGAGGGCTCGGCAATTGTGGCTCAAAATCTGCTTTCTAAGGCTATCCGAACGCAATTTCTCCGATATTTTCCTGACCCTGAAAAATCAAAAAAATTGAAAGAGAAAAATCCCTACTCACAAATTCTCGAATGGTTTGGCAGTGGCGAAACCTTAGATTTGCTCAACGATGCCAGCAACCAAGAATACAAAAATACTTTGAAACGAGTAAAAGGCTTAGAACAACTCGTAAAAGATACACAAAAAGGACTTGATGAAGATAGCAAATTTTTGATGATGGAATTTGCTCTACACGGCTTGGCGGAGTATTCGCAACTTAGCAAGAAAATCCTGACGCGTAGTTTGCAATTTTCCGATATTCTATCGGGAATGTTTAATATGCCTGATTTTGGTAAATATGATGATGACGACGATTTTAATTACAAAAAGAGAATATAATGTTGCAATTGAAATAAGTAATTGGACACAAGAGACAAGACACAAGAGACAAGACAAAAAATTGTCTATCAGTATTTTGCCTCAGTAAAAGTGTCCTTTTAATTTTGTGGAACTACTTAATTTTCTTGTAAAAGAATTGATAATCAGCAACTTAATAATTAAGTAGTTAGACATTAGTAGTTAGATGTTAGTACTTAGACAAAATATTGTTTTTCAAGTTTTTACACAAATACAAGTGTCTGTTTAATTTTGTTGAGGCACTTAAGTGATTAGACACAAGAGACAAGAGGCAAGAGACAAGACAAAAAATTGTCTATCGGTATTTTGCCTCAGTAAAAGTGTCCTTTTAATTTTGTGGAACTACTTATTCGCTATTTTTTTATTAAATCGGCATTTTATAGTTCAAAAGAATATTTGTCGCTACTACTACTACCCTTGATGATGCCTCTTTCGGAAGTCTCGATGAAATTGATGATTAAGTCTCTTTCAGGTGAAGGCATAAACTCTTGCTTTACGTGTTTGAGGGCGTCGCTTATGTTGTATCCTTTCTGAAAAATAACACGAAAAATATCTTGGATAAGAATAATTTGTTCGTTTGAGAAACCTCGTCTTCGTAGTCCCAAAGAATTTACACCTGCATAACTGAGCGGCTCTCTACCTGCCTTAATGAAAGGAGGTACATCTTTTCGTACCAACGAGCCACCTGCTACCATAGCGTGTGTTCCTACGCGTGTAAATTGATGTAAAGCACTTGTCCCGCCGATAATGGCGTAATCGTCCATTATGACGTGTCCTGCCATTTGTACAGAATTAACCAAAATGCAATGATTGCCAATCACGCAATCGTGAGCGATATGTACGTAAGCCATCACGAGTGTGTTGCTTCCAACGATGGTTTTACCGCTATATGCAGTACCTCGGTTGAGAGTAACACATTCTCTGATGGTAGTATTATCCCCTATTTCGGCGGTGGTATATTCACCATTGAATTTAAGGTCTTGGGGAATGGCGGCGATGACGGCACCGGGAAAAATTTTACAATTTTTCCCTATTCTTGCTCCGTTCATTATGGTTGTATTGGGTCCAATCCAAGAGTCATCACCGATTACTACATCTTCGTAAATCGTAGCAAAGGGTTCTATGGTTACATTATTGCCAATTTTGGCTTTTGGGTGTACGTAGGCTAAATTACTTACCATCTTTTCTTGTAATACTTGCGGTTAATTTTGCTTCACAAACTAATTTTCCATTGACGAAGGCTTGTCCGTCCATTTTCACAATTCCTCTACGGATAGGAGTAGTAAGTACGCAATGATACAAAATGGTATCGCCGGGTACTACTTTTTGATGGAAGCGACATTCATCTATGCGTAAGAAATAAGTCCAATAATTTTCGGGGTCTTGGGTAGTGCTTAAAGCGAAAATACCTCCTGCCTGAGCCAGCCCTTCTACTTGTAAGACACCGGGCATCACAGGATTTTTGGGGAAGTGCCCTTGAAAGTACCATTCGTTCATAGATATATTTTTCAGAGCTACTACACTGTTTTCGTCTAAATGTAAGATTTTGTCAATGAGTAGAAATGGAAAGCGGTGCGGCAGCATTGCTTCTATCTGTACGGCGTCCATTACAACAGGCATATCGGGCGTATAAATCATACCTTGCTTATCTTTTGAAATGTAAGACTGAATTTTTTTGGCAAGTTCTACGTTAGCAGCGTGTCCAGGTCGTATGCCTTGTATTTTTCCTACGATGGGTCTTCCTACCAATGTAAGGTCGCCTACTAAGTCTAATAATTTATGTCGGGCAGGCTCGTTGTCATAACGGAGTTCAAGATTATTCAGGTAGCCTTGTTCGGTAACTTGTACGGAGGGCTTTCCGAGTAGGGTGGCTAACTGATTAAGTTCTTCGGTAGGCATTACTTTATCTACGATCACAATTGCGTTGCTTAGGTCGCCTCCTTTGATAAGCCCACCTTTATAGAGCATTTCAAGCTCGTGCAGAAAACAAAACGTTCTACACGGGGCAATTTCTTCGGCAAAATGTTCTATTTTTTCAA
>Ga0308394_1000205_pt1 | contig 34231 bp, 32 predicted proteins | sample Hotspr2Sampleme2_FD_202366 | JGI IMG/M metagenome (GOLD analysis project Ga0308394, IMG submission 202366) | Hot spring phototrophic mat microbial communities from Mushroom Spring, Yellowstone National Park, Wyoming, United States - 20050701_me2 ...
ATTATCAATGCTTTTGTGTTGGATAATTCGAGCAAAGGCTGGTCAGGAGCCATAACTGCTCAAATTCAGAAGCAGTTCCAAAGTGGCTTCTTTACTTCACTTGCCTATAATTATGGACCTTCTTGGGATATTAACTCAGGGCTTGCCGCTACCGCAAGCACTTTCTTCACAGGTAACTTCATCGTTGGCAACCCTAATGCCCCTACGCTTTCTTATTCTGCTAATCAACAGCTGCATAGAGTAGTTGCCTCTGCAACCTACAAAGTAGAGTATGCCAAATATTTTGCAACAGGCATTTCGCTATTTGTAGAGGCTCGTTCGGGTAATAATTTCTCTTATACCACAGGCGGCGATTTGAATGGTGATGGCGTAAATGGTAATGACCTCATCTACATTCCAAGAAGTAAAGAGGAAATTATCTTAGCACCTACCAATGCCTCTGATAGCAGAACTCCGGAACAAATTTGGGAAGAACTTGATGCTTACATTCGTCAAGACAAATACCTAAGTGCCAATAGGGGTCGCTACGCAGAGCGTAATGGTGCAAGGGCTCCTTGGGTATTCAAGTCCGATTTGCGTGTATGGCAAGACTTCAAGTTCAAGAAAAATACGCTTCAATTTACTGCCGATATTTTCAATTTCACCAACCTTATCTCTCCTAATTGGGGCGTAGTGAAAACACCAATCAGAACGCAATTGCTCAATTTCGTAGGTTACGAAAACCCAAGCAACAGACCTGTATTTACATTTGCTCCCGTAATCAACAGCCAAACAGGCGAGAGAAACGTAACCTTCCAGAATGCAACCAACAACTTTGCCTCACAATGGCAAATTCAGCTTGGTGTGCGTTATATTTTTGAATAATTGTATCCTCTGGGAAAAGGAAAACTCCTTTTCCCAATTTCAGTAACTTAAAAAATCATAATCAATATGAAAAATATGCAAAAAATTTTGTTGTTAGGTTTAACAGCTCTTGTGTATGCTTGTGGTCGTCCTGATTATCCTACACCACAAGTAAATCAAGCTACTATTGCTCCGCTACCTCGTACCTCTGCAAACAATGCTCGTATCATGGTATTCAATGCATTAGTAGATTTGAACCCCGATGACGATAACCCTCTCGGACGTCTGAGAGTTTTGGTAGATGGCGAGGAAATGGAAAACTTCGACGGCTCACCTGCTTTTATTTGGAGCAGACAGTTTAGAGTTGATGGAAGTGGTAACGTAGTGCCTTTGGTTCGTAAGTATCCGATGCCTGCAAGTAATACAAACATCAGTGTGATTATTCCGCCTGCGACTACGCCAAGCCCACAGACAAGCCAGTACCTACCTGCTGCTTCTGCTGGCTTTACAGCCACTCAAACAGCTTTCACTAATTTTGCTCCTTTTGTACCTGCTGTTATTCTTAATGGTGTAGAAATAACCCCAGCTCAACAAGAAAGGGGTATTTTTATTCCTGCTGGTAGAAGAGATATTACTTTCAAAGATAGAAATGGAGAACTTGTCCCTTCTACAATACGAGCAAATACCAACCTCAATCCCGGTAGCTTGACTTCTATCTTTTTGCGTGGAAGATTAGGTACAACCAGTGGAGCTGACCAACAAGGCGTTACCATCGTTACCGAAAATATCCCAAGCCCGACGGGTGTTGCAGCAATTCGTTTCCTCAATCTTGCTCCTGATTTGGGTGCTGTTCAAATGCTTACGGCTACTAATACTGCTCCTGCTCCCTACAATGTAACTTTTAGACCGATGCTTAGGTATCCTGCCCCACCTGCCAACACGCGTTTCAGATTAGACGAAGGAAAAACTCCTGCTCAACAAGACTCGCTTCGCTCTGTTCGCGACTCGCTGATGTCTCGCAGAGGTTACAATGCTCTTAGTGCTACTGTTACGGCGAGTGCAAACCCTGCTATTACTATTGAAAGAACCGTAGACGGAACGCTCATACCTAATTACTCCAATACACTTTCCTTTACTTCATATAGCAATATCCCCGCAGGAAATTATACGTTTAATTTTTATACTCCCAATCGTTTGCACACCGCAAATAATGGTAGGGTGTTAAGCACGAATGTGCCTTTCAACTTTTTAGCTGGTGGAGTTTATACGATTGTACTTCACGGAACCGTGCAGACGGGCTACAAATGCGATATTATTCGTATGAATTAAGATTTTCGTGCTTCAAAAGAAAGGTTTGGGCTTTGCTCAAACCTTATTTTTTTTCATTTTTTTTGCAAAAATCGTTTCAAAAAAACATATTTGTGAAAAACACAACCAAACTATGGATTTGCAAATAAAAAAAGACGGAAATTTTACTTACATAGACGAAGGACAAGGAGAAGTGCTCTTACTTCTGCACGGACTTTTCGGAGCTTTGAGCAACTGGAAAGACGTGGTCTATGAGTTTTCAAAAGAATACAGAGTAGTTATCCCGATGATGCCTATTTACGATTTGCCCCTCTCCAATACAGGTATCGAGGGACTTACCGATTTTGTAGAAGAATTTGTTGAAAAAAAACAACTTAAAGACCTTACGCTCTTGGGAAATTCGCTTGGCGGACACATTGCTCTCAATTATACCCTTCGCAACCAAGATAATGTACAACGTTTGGTGCTTACAGGCAGTTCGGGCTTGTTTGAAAACACTATGGGCGGTTCGTACCCCAAACGTGGCAGTTACGACTACATCAAAGAACGTGTGGAATACACCTTCTACGACCCCAAAACCGCTACCGAAGACCTTGTTTTAGAGGTCTTTGAAATTACCAAAAGCATACCTAAATGTATGAAAATCGTAGCTATTGCCAAATCGGCTCAAAGGCACAATATGGCAAAAGATATTCCCGCCATCAAAGTGCCAACGCTTTTGGTTTGGGGCTTGAACGATACCATTACGCCTCCACTTGTTGCCTACGAGTTCGCCGACCGTATGCCCAATACCGAACTTCGTTTCATCGATAAATGCGGACACGCCCCTATGATGGAACACCCTCAAAAATTTAATGCAATTCTGAGAAAATTCTTACAAAAAAATCCTATTCTACAGAAACAAATTGCATAGTTCTTGTTGTTTTTTACTCGTATATTGGTTAAGATTTCAGTAAAACTATTTTCACTATGACCTTGCAAGAACTCATCAATCCGAATTTTCAGCCTGTTACAACGGGGACAAGCACGCAAAAAGCCTTGCAGTGGTCTGAAGAATTACGTTGTAGCACGCTACCCGTGGTTGATGAGAATGGCTTTTTCAGAGGTATGATTTCGGAAAATACCTTGCTCGAACTTTGGGACGAAGAAATAGACTGCGAAAAAGTACATCTGCAATATACCGATACCTATTTGTACGAAACACAACATTGGTCTGAGGCGATTAGGCTACTGCAAAACACCGAAATAATTGCCGTAACCGACGAAAACGGAAAGTATCTGGGAGTAATACATTGCCAAGATTTACTGAAAAAATTAGCTTCAACTTATAGTTTCCAAGAAGAGGGAGCTACGTTGGTACTGGCTGTTAATCAGATAGACTATTCTCTTTCCGAAATTAGTCGGCTGGTTGAAGCAAATAATGCAAAAATCTTACATCTTTTTACCGATATTTTACCCAACGAACCCTACCGCCTTATTCTTACGCTCAAAATAAATCAAGTAGATATTACACGAATTGTAGCTACTTTTGAACGTTTTGGCTACGAAATTGTTGCCAAATATCATCGAGCATTAGTTTTTGACGATTTAGACCAAGACAGGCTCGGACTTCTGATGAAATATTTGAGCTTTTAGCAATTACAGCAAAATATTCAAATACAACTATTGGCTATCCACTTTCTAATTTCTAAGCTAAGTAGTTCCACAAAATTAAAAGGACACTTTACTGAGGCAAAATACTGATAGACAATTTTTTGTCTTGTCTCTTGCCTCTTGTCTCTTGTGTCTAATCACTTAATTTCAGAATTTATTTTTCCTGCTTTTCCACCTGTATTAGCCATAAAATTATATCTCCTTGTGCTGTTCTCTCAAAATGTTCGCTATTTTCCTGACAGAATCTGAAAAACTCTTCATCAGAAAAACGCAAATCCTCAGGAATGTGTAGAATAAGCGTTTCCATACAATAGTTTTTTTGAAGAAAATACAAAAAATAATTGCTTTTCACAAGCTATGGTAGTTTGGCGTGGGTACTTATCCATCGGTCGGGTAGCGTTTGTCCTTGTACGGTATCAAGATAGTCTTGGTAAGAGCAAGCAATTCGTAGAGGCTCGGTATTGATGCTGCTGTATGGCACTTCCATCCACCATTGGTTGCTACTTATCTGTTTGTAAAAAATGATTTCGTGGGCTTTGCTGTCTTCGCTTAAAGGCACAATATATTTGATAAAATCTTGACTGTCAAAATCTCCGAGCTTGCGTCGGTGATAAAAGCCTTCGATAAAATACCAAATCAATACGGCAAGCACTTGGGCGTTGTGTCCGTGTGTGTCTAATTGTGGATTGTATTCGTAAAAACCGATAGAACTGGTTTTGGGGCTAATGCCTGCATACCAACAGAGTTGGGCGGCTTCGTCGGAAGTAAGTCCGAAGGGTTGGGCGTAGATGCTTGCACCTGCATCGGCTTTGCGAATAGCAGTGAGGTCAAAGGCTACCATATCGGCATCGCGAATGACAGGCTCTACGTTGAGAATGTTCTCACGAATTTTTCCCACGCCAAATACATCAAAATACATTTTCTCGAAAATCTCTAAAAACCCCGATGAACTCAAATAGCCTTGATGCCCTATTTGGCTGAAATTGAACAAATAATTTGGCTGGTGCGTCAGGATTTGTAATAAATGTTTTTTGTTTTCTTCGTTTTGCGTTTCATCAACATCTACTACGGCATCAATATTAGCGACAGAAATGATTTTTTCTAAACCTTGATAAGCTAAAAATTGCCCAATCATCAAATCGTTTGAACCACCAATCAGCACAGGGATAACGTTTTCGGCAAGAAGTAGCTCGCAAACGACCTTAATTCTTTGGTAAGTTTCCTGCAAACTGGGAGCAGGGCGTAAATTTCCTAAATCGGCAACTCTGTAAGGTACTTTGCTTTTTTTGAGTTTGTAAAAACGCTTCCTGACGGCATCGGCGGCACCTGCCACACCGATATTTTTTTGCGTACCGCGTTCTTCCAAAAGTCCAATAATGGCTATATCGGCTTTCTGCCAGTCAGGAAAATTGTGCGAATGAACACTCAACTGCAAAAATACAGAAGAAATATCTTCCTTACATTCTTCCCAAAGTTCCTCGTCCAAATTGTTGAAAAATAAACGCAGGTCTATCATCAGTGGTATTTTTTTAGCAAAATAATGAAATTTGCAGATTTTCAAGAAAAAAGTAGATGTTTTTTACAAATCTCTTTTTGGGTTACTTTTAGCGTTTTGAGGTATTAAGATAAAAAGCGGTCGTATTTAATTTGAATATTCAAAACCTATGGCTAAATTTCTGCTTCAAAATGCACCACTAATGAATCAGGCTTTGCAATATTCAGAAGCGGATATTATCGCAGGCTTACGAAATGGAGATAGTAAGGTGCTGGAAATCACCTACAAACAGCATTATCCTGCTATCTTACATTTTGTTATACAAAACAACGGCACCGACCAAGATGCCAAAGATATTTATCAAGAGGCAATTTTGGTGCTGTACGAAAAACTACGCCAAGAACATTTTTTGCTTACTTGCCAAGTGCAAACTTTTATTTATTCGGTTTGCAGAAGGCTGTGGCTCAAAAAGTTACGCGAAAAAGGCAAATATACAGGCAAAATAGAAGATTTTGAGAGTTTTATTCCCTTTGAGGAAGAAGATTTACAAAACGAAGAAACCGAATTAAAAATGGGAGCAATGCAAGAGGCTCTCGCTAAAATAGGCGAACCTTGCAAAACCTTACTTACTGATTTTTACATAGAAAAACTCTCAATGCAAGAAATTGCCGAAAAAATGGGGTATACCAATGCCGATAACGCCAAAAACCAAAAATATAAATGTTTGATAAGGCTTAAAAAACTTTTTTTTGAACGATATAAATGATACACCAATGAACTTGCGAGAAAAATACGAGTGGATTGAACGTTACCTAGAAGGTAGCCTGCACGGAGAGGAGCTATCGCAATTTGAGGCAAAACTTGCCCAAGAACCTGCTTTTGCCGAAGAAGTAGAGCAACACAAATTCTTTTTAGAAACCTTAGACCAATTTGCTCAAAGAGAGCAACTCAAAGCCCAAATGAATGTGTTTCACAAAGATTTGGAAAAACACAAGGCTTGGGTATTCTACAAACACCCCATTATCCAAAACTTTTGGAAAAAACATTTTCCAACAATGGCAATCGCCGCTTCGGTGGCTATTTTTACAGCTCTGGGCATCCTTTGGAACGTAAGAAACTGGAATAATTTAGAAAATCAACAAATTTCTTATTTTCAATCGCTTAAAAAAGATTTGGACGCCGTAAAAAAACGTCAAACTTCCTTAGAAGAGCAAGCCGAAAAAATGCAAGAGCAACAAATTGACCATACAGCTACCGCTTTTGCTATTTCTGTAAATGGCTATTTGCTTACTAACTATCACGCTGTAAAAGATGCTACCACCATATTTGCCGAAGCTAAACAAGATTCACTACAACGCTATCAGGTAAGGGTTTTCTACAAAGATGAGCAAAAAGATTTGGCAATTTTGCAAATTGTAGATGACAACTTCAAAGGCTTCAAAAATTTGCCCTATGCTTTTCGCTACGAAAATGCTGATTTGGGCGAAGAGGTCTTTACGTTGGCGTATCCGAGAGAAGATTTGGTGTATGGCAAAGGCGAAATTGCCTCGCGTACGGGTTTCGAAGGCGATAGTTTGGAGTATCAGGTTTCCATTCCTGTAAATCCGGGAAATAGTGGCGGTCCTCTTTTGGACGAAAAAGGCAATTTGATTGGGATAATCAACCGAAAACATACCAAGCAAGAAGGTGCGGCTTTTGCTATCAAGGCTAAATACATTAAAGCCCTTGTAGATTCGATTGAATTACATCAAAAACCCGAAAAACCTATTATCATTCCTCAACAAAATCTTATTTTTAACCTCAAACGCCCACAACAGATAAAGGCTTTGCAAAATTTTGTGTTTGAACTCAAAGTCTATAATTCGCAAAACACAAACGACAAGAAGTCTTAATCTTGCTTGTGATAAAGATTGTGTGTAATGCTATCTGTTAGGCTATACATTTTATTTGGAATAACAATTTGGTATTCAACTGCTTACAGCCAAACCCGAATGGGCTGTAAGTTAGATAAACTTGCCTACGAAAACGTATTGCCCGCATACAATCCTTTGCGTGGCGAAAGGCAAATCCCTACAACGTACAGCCTTAAAAACTATGTTCCTACGCCTCAAAATCAAGGTGAGTACGGCACTTGTGTAGCTTGGACAAGTGCCTACTATGCCCGAACCATTATGCTCGCTACCAAAAATAAATGGACAAAACGCGAGGAAATCAACGAAAAAGCAGGCTCACCTTTTTTTGTTTATGAGCAAATAAAATCTTATTCCGATACGCACTGCCAAGAAGGGGCAGGATTGATAACAGCCTTAGAGGCTCTCAAACAATACGGCACCGTGGCTATCAAGCGTTTTGCTCGTAGCTGTGGGCAACCGATTAGTAATGAACTATTTGCAGAAGCCGAAGCCTACAAAATAGCTGAGTATCGTCGTCTTTTCTTGGCAAATACCAAAGATAAAGCTACTCCCATAAAAAATGCTTTGGCTCAAAATAAGCCCGTAGTGATTGGCTTGCAATGCTTTGCAAATTCCTTTATCAAAGCGAAAGATAGCCTTTGGAAACCTACCGAGTCCGAAATCAAACAAATTCTTGCCGAAGAAGGCGGACACGCCCTGTGTGTAATTGGCTACAACGACCAACTCAAAGCCTTTGAAGCTGTTAATAGTTGGGGAACTAATTGGGCAAACAAAGGTTTCATCTGGATCCCTTATGATGTCTTTGAGCAAGTATGCTTCGAGGCTTACGAAATGTATGAATCAGACGAGCCTGTTACACAGATAGTTGGTGAAGTGAAACTTCTCCTGTCGGCAGGAGATGATGTCAGTTTGCGTTTGAAAGATGGGTATTACGAAAGCAACGATACTTACCGAGCAGGCACACTACTCCGCCTGATGATTTCTAACCAAGAACCGATTTTTGTGTATGCTTTCAGTAGCGACTTGAAGGGCAACTCTCAAATTATTTTCCCAAAAAACCAAACAACACCTTTGCTGTATCAATCTCAGCAAACCATACTGCCTGATGAACAGCATTATATTCAATTGGTTCATGATAACCAAGTGGATTATTTTTGCATCTTGTATTCCAAAGAGAAACTGCATCTTCCTTCGCTGATTGACCAATTAGAAAACACCAAAGGAACTCTACAAGAAAGGTTAAATAAAGTATTGGGAAGCAAGATGATACCTACTCATCAAGTTAGTTTTCAAGCAATAACAGGCATCAAGTTTGTTGCAAAAGCTGAAACAGCAGTTGTTTTGCCTCTGATTATTGCTGTTAAGAAGCGTTAGTTTTAAGAAACCTCTAAACGAACTAAGCAACTAAAAACAACGTTGAATTGAAAAATAATGACCTTAAAAATGGAACTCAAACAAGAAATAGTACAAATCGTAAACAAGTTACCCAACGAAGTTTTGGGAGAACTTTTGCAATATCTTCGCCAAGTAGAAAAAACTACTACGGAAAAAATGCGTCTTTCACTTAACCTAAATACAATTTTGACCGAGGACCGAGAACTACTTGAAAAATTGGCGAAATGATAGACTACCAAGAAGTTCTTGAAATTCATCAAATTTTGATACAAGAGTTTGGCGGTTCGCAAGGTGTTAGAGATGAAAATGGGCTAAAATCTGCACTTGAACGACCTTATAGCGGTTTTGGAGAAACTGAATTTTATCCAAGCCCCGAAGAAAAAGCAGGTGCAATTTTGGAAAGTATCGTTAAAAATCATCCTTTCGTTGATGGTAACAAAAGAACAGGTTATGTTTTAATGCGTTTGGTTTTGATGAACTTTGGCAAAGACATACAAGCCACACAAGACGAAAAGTACGACTTTGTTATTGCAGTAGCATCAGGAAAACTTGACTTTCAACAAATTGTAACTTGGATAAAGCAACGGAGTGCGGACAAATAAAAATGCCAGCCTGCAACATTGGCTTGGCGACAAGCGGGGCTGATGTATAAATTTGGAACTTTGGTGCTTTTTACGTACCTTGGTGTGTGTGAAGTATGGTGCTTTCAAAACCCCGCCTTCGCCAATCCTTTTCCGTTATAGGGCATTTTAAAAAAAGACAAAGACAGTAAATAGAGATAAGTGCCTCAACAAAATTAAATGCACCTTTTAATTTATAGATTTCTCGCCGAAGGCTCGAAATGACAAAATAGAACCGCATTTTAAATTTTGAAAAAGAACGACTAAAAAAGTTGAAATACTTAAATTCAGGTTTTTATTTCCTTGATTTACGCACTCTTCTATGTATTTAGTCGTCCCTTAAAAAGTACATAAAAATTTCATTATCAGTAATTTATGTTTTAAAAAACACAAGAAATGGCATTTTAGTTTGCAAGAAATTTGCGAATATTTGTTAAAATTTTGCAAAATGAAATAAATTTAATTTGTAAAAAAAACAAATTTTTGAGTAAATTCATCTCAATCCGTGTTTTATCTGTTCAATCTGTATTATCCGTGTTCCAAAAATTAGAACACGGAAAACACGGATTAAACAGATTTGCCACAGATTTTTTGTAAATCATACCAAAATTTAAGATAAAAAACAACTTTTTAAGGGACGACTACTTATAGCAAACATTCAGCATTACTTCTTTAACGCTATCGAAAATTTTTAAAGATTTTTCTAAAAATTTTGTGTTGAGCAAAAATCTTTTCTTTATATTCGCAAAACGCAAAATGTTTGGATTCTATGGCTACAACTAAAACTACGGCTACCAATAATAAAGCTACTAAAAAGGAAACAAAGAGAGAGTTTTCCAAAGAAACCTATCTTTTTTGGTTTGAGAAAATGCTTCTCATTCGCCGATTTGAGGAAAAGGCAGGGCAGTTGTATGGAAGGCAAAAAATCAAAGGTTTTTGTCATCTTTATATCGGGCAAGAGGCTTGTGCTGTTGGGGCGGTAACAGCTCTCACCAAAGATGATAAATGGATTACAGCCTATCGCGACCACGGACACCCGCTTGCTCTTGGTACGTCTGCTAATGCCGTAATGGCAGAACTTTTTGCCAAAGCCACAGGTTGCTCCAAGGGCAAAGGTGGTTCAATGCACATTTTTGACAAATCGGTCAATTTTGCAGGTGGGCACGGCATCGTAGGCGGACAAATCCCGCTGGGAGCAGGTATTGCTTTCGCAGAAAAATACAACAAAACCAAAAATTTGTGTATCTGCTATATGGGCGATGGGGCTACTCGCCAAGGAGCTTTGCATGAAACCTTCAATATGGCAATGCTCTGGAAACTGCCTGTCATTTTCGTAATTGAAAACAACGGCTATGCTATGGGAACTTCGGTGAGGCGTACTTCCAACGTTACAGAACTTTACCAACTCGGAAAAAGCTACGATATGCCCTCAGAGCCTGTTGATGCAATGAGTGTAGAAGAAGTGCATTTAGCCGTAGAGCGTGCCGCCGAGAGAGCCAGAAAAGGAGAAGGTCCTACGCTTTTAGAGTTTAGAACGTATCGTTATCGTGGGCATTCTATGTCCGACCCTGCCAAATACCGCACCAAAGAAGAATTAGAAGCCTACAAAGCTCTTGACCCCATAGAGCAAGTAAGAAAAACTATTTTGAGTAAGAAATTTGCCACAGAAGCAGATTTGGAAGCTATAGAAGCCAAAGTAGTAGCCGAAGTAGAAGCAGCGGTGGAGTTTGCAGAAAATTCCCCTTATCCTGACCCCAAAGAGGCTTATACTGATGTTTATGTAGAACCTAATTATCCTTTTATTATGGATTAAAAAATCTGTGGTAGATATGCAATGCCGTGATTATAGATACGCAAGGCAGTGCGTATCTACTACTATAAATTATACACCACCATCAACGCTTTTAGCAGGTATATTTTTTGTACTCAGTTAAAAGTGCTTTTCCTAACTTCTTCCAAAAAACGTGCTTTTATGTGCCTTTCGGCAGTTCGGTAGGCTCACTGACTTCTTCGCTCAACGTACAGAAAAACACAAAACCATTTATTTTTGGGCATAAATGTTTGTTTAATTTTTTTGAATTATTTACCATAATTTTTCTGAACGAATTTTGCAAAAAGTTTCCTTTTTCTTATAGCCAACAATGCAATTTTTTAGGTTAATTTTCAGTAAAAAAAATTTCAGAAGAACAGGTTTAGTTTTGCTGATGCTGATTGCCGTATTTTTTATTTTAGACCTTATTTTCCCTTTTCGTTTCAAAATTCATTATTCCAAATTGGTATTGGATACCGATAACAAGGTTTTAGGAGCTTTTCTGAGCCAAGATGATAAGTGGCGAATGAAAACCGAACTTTCCGAAATAAGCGAAGATTTGCAAAAAGCCTTTATAGAAAAAGAAGATAAATACTTTTTCTATCATTTTGGCGTAAATCCTGTTTCTTTGCTAAGAGCATTTTTTCAGAATATTTGGTACAAGAAACGCATTTCGGGGGCTTCTACTATCACGATGCAAGTAGCAAGGTTATTAGAACCCAAAGAAAGAACCTATTGGAATAAAATTGTAGAGATTTTCAGGGCTTTGCAATTAGAATTACACTATTCTAAGAAAGAAATTTTACAGATGTATCTCAACTTAGTTCCTTATGGCGGAAACATAGAAGGCGTAAAATCGGCATCTGTTCTATTTTTTGGCAAATTACCTCAAAACTTGAGCATAGCCCAAATCACAACCTTAGCGATTATTCCGAACCGCCCCAGTAGCTTGCAAATTGGCAAAGATACCCAAAAACTCACCCAAGAACGTAACAAATGGCTCAAACGCTTCGCCAAAGAAAAACTATTTGACCCAAACGAAATACAAACTGCTCTCTCCGAACCTTGCGAAGTGCGTAGGCAAGCTGTGCCACAATTTGCACCGCACTTTTCGTTGAGAATGTCAAAGTTCTATCCCGAAAAGGACAATATAAAATCCAACATAAAAATTGCTTTTCAGAGCAAGATAAAAGATTTGGCTAAAAATTACGCCAAAAGGCTGAAAAGTTTGCAAATAGAAAACGTTGCCGTCTTGGTGGTAGAAAACAGAACTCGTAAGGTAGTGGCTTATGTAGGTTCGCAAGATTTTGCTGAAAGTCAAGTTGATGGCGTAACGGCAGTACGCTCACCGGGTAGCACCTTGAAACCTTTGGTGTATGCTCTGGCAATGGATTTGGGAAAAATTACGCCCAAAACAGCTATCAACGACATACCTACCAACTGGCAAGGATACGCCCCCGATAACTTCGACAAGCAATTTAGGGGAAAAATTAGCATTGAAGAGGCTCTTTCGCAATCGCTCAATATTCCTGCTGTTGAGATGTTGCATCAAATTTCGGTTTCATTTTTTGTGAAAAAATTAAGCCAAATAGGTTTTCAAACTATCCGAAAGCAAGGCAAAAATCTTGGTCTCTCGATGATTTTGGGCGGTTGTGGAGTGAGTTTAGAAGAACTGACTACCTTGTATGTTACTTTTGCGAATTTGGGCTTGTATGCACCGCTGAATTATTTGCAAGATGAAGGCAAGTCAGTTACAGATACAATTTTTTCCGAAATTTCGGCATATAGTATGGCACAAGTGCTTACACTTGCTCAAAGACCAGACCTTCCCAAAGCCTATCAGAACGCTCAAAATAAACCTCAAATCGCTTGGAAAACAGGCACTTCGTATGGCAGACGCGATGCGTGGAGCATAGGCTTCAATCAAGATTACACGGTGGGAGTTTGGGTAGGAAATTTTGACGGCAGAGGCGTACCCGAACTTACAGGAAGCGAAATAGCAACGCCGCTGTTGTTTGAAATTTTTGGTGTGGTGGGCAATCCGACTGGGGCTTTGTTGCCTGTTCCCAAGAAAATTGAGTTTCGTTTGGTATGCAGTGAAAGTGGTTTGCCCCCAAGCGATTTTTGCAAAAATCAAGTTACGGATTATTATATTCCTTTGGTTTCGCCCACGCAGACTTGCCAACATCTCAAAGAAATCTATGTTTCAGCAGATGAGAAGTATAGTTACTTACCCGATTGTTTGCCCGAAAGTGGCTACAAGAAAAAGGTTGTTCTAAATCTATCTCCTGCCTTAAAAACGTATTACGAAACCGAGAAAATCCCTTTTGAGCAAATACCGCCTTATGCTCCCGAGTGCGAAACCGAAATAGTCAGCAATCAGAAATATAAACCACAAATTATTTCACCGATAGATGGAAAAACTTACATTATTCCCAAGCAAAATTCATCGGAGTTGTTGTTAAAAGCCTATTTGGGCAATGACGTGAAAAAAGTTTTTTGGTATGTTGATGACAAACTTTATCGTGAGGCGGGAGTAAAAGAAAAAGTTTTTCTGAAACCTTCTTTGGGAAAAACGAAAATTGCTTGTATTGACGATAAGGGGCGAAGTAGTGAGATACATATTTCGGTGGAATGGGAATAATTTTTTAAATGTAAAAAAAAAAATTTGCAGATAAAAAACTTTTTTTTACATTTGCAGTCCAAATCGGAGTGTAGCACAGTCAGGCTAGTGCACTCGTTTAGGGTGCGAGAGGTCGCTGGTTCGAATCCAGTCACTCCGACAAAAACGCCTTTTATTGAAAAATAGAAGGCGTTTTTATTGTTTTTTGCACCCAAATTTTACAAAAATGCACCCAACAATAAAGCTAACTTTATCCCAAAATTTTCCGAATTTCCGTTGCTTAGCGACGGTGTACGGCTCGTAAAAAGTCGTTAAAATCTTTGTGCGGGCTATAAATGTTTCGGCAGTCTTTTGCAAACTTTGCCAAAGTGAGTGGTAAATATTTTGGTGGCTTGGTCGCTTGCGGTGCTGTTATCAAGGAATAGAAGAACCTTGCTCGTTACTGCTCTCTTCAACAATTCCAAACTTTTTGAGCGAGGCTCACACTATGTAGAGTTATTACGTTGGACGGATTAGGCAGATTTACTGCGGTTTTTTGTAAATCATACTAAATTTGATATAAAAACATACTTTTTCAGGAACGACTAAATAAGCTATTTCAAAATTTAGCAAAAAAATAAAAATATTGGGTTACTTTCTACGAGCAAGGGTATTAAAGTTAAATTTAACCTAAAAACCCCTTTTGTATGAAAAAAATTTTGATGTTGCTCGCTCTCGCTTCTGTAGTTACTTTCTCCGCTTGCAAGAAAGATGAGGAGAAAAAAGAAGAAACTAAAACTGAAAACACTTCTGCAACAGAGGAAAAGAAAGAAGAGAAAAAACCCGTGATTGTAGAAGAAGAGAAAAAAGATACAGCTACGAAAAAGTAGTTTGTTCCTGTCAGGTTTTCTAAATCTGGCAGGAATAATTTTTTCTATGATTTTTTTTTAAAATCAACAAACATTAAAAACCCAAAAAGCAATGAAAAAACTATTTTTGATGCTCGCCGTTGTTGGTACGCTTGCTTTTACAGCTTGCAAAGCCGACGAAGAGACCCAAAAGAAGCAAGAAGAAGCAAACAAAAAAGCCGCCAAGGAAGCAGGCGAAATACCCGAGTTTGATGAGCAAGGCAATGAAATCAAAAAAGAGGACAAAGCCGCCGTCAAAGATGCTCCTAAAACTGATTCTACTGCAAAAAAAGCTGACTCTGCTTCAAAAAAACAAGATACTAAAAAGTAGAATTATACCTGAAAAAAAGTGGTTTTTGAAAAATATTTTCAAAAATCGGTTTTTCTGTACGTTGAGCGTGTTCATTGAGCGAAGAGGTCAGTGAGCTTGCCGAACTGCCGAAATGAGCCGAAACGTACAGAAAAACATAAAACCACTTTTGATTGAGTATAACTTGTTCTTAGAACTTGTAATATTTAAAAAATTGCAAGGTCTTATATTTGAGATATGAAAAAAATATTTTGTTGCCTCTTTGTTTTGTTTTTGCTTGATGCTTGTTCTTCTGTAGAAAAAGAGGAATCAAAATCTCGAGAATTTAATGAGATACATAAGCAAAATACACAAAATAATGAGAACATTGAAAAAGAAAGCAAAAAAATAGCTGACACGAGTTCAAAAGTCAGTGAAAATGAATTAAAGGAGTTGAAAAAAAGTCTAAAAAAAATAATTTTTTTGGGTTACGTTTTTAAAAACTTGGTATTAAAAGCAAATTTTAACAAAATAAATTTTAAACCCTAAAAACTAAAAACAAGATGAAAAAGCTATTTTTAATGTTCGCTGTAGCTGGTATGATTTCTTTCGCTTCTTGCGGCGGTGAGAAAAAAGAAGAAGCTCAGAAAGAAGGTGCTCAACAAACTGAGCAAAAAAATGAAGAGCCTAAAAAAGAAGAAGTTACCAAGCAAGATTCAGCTAAAGCCGCTGGCGAAATGAAGAAAGAAGAAGCCCCCAAAGCTGAAGAGAAGAAAGAAGAGAAAAAATAATTTTGACTCTTTCTCAACAAAAAAACCTCGCTGATGCGAGGTTTTTTGTTGTTACACATTGCTCATAGTAGGTACGGCAATTGTTTCACCTGCATAAGCCCCATCTTTGAGTTTTACTCCAACCTCCTCAAAAGCTGCAATCGTTTCGGCAACATCTTCAAGCGTATGTACTGCCGTAGGAATAAGCCTAAGCATAATTCTGTCTTTCGGAATAACAGGATACGCCACTATCGAACAGAAAATATTGTAATTTTCACGCAAATCCAAAGCTATTTTGGTAGCCTCGCCTTTACCTCCTTGGAAGAAAACAGGCGTAACAGGTGATACGGTTCGCCCGATGTTGAACCCTTTTGCCTTCAAATTGCTCTGTAAAGCATTTACAATTTTCCAAAGATTTTCACGCAATTCAGGACGAGTTTGCAGTAGCTCTAAGCGTTTCAAAGCACCTATTACCAGTGGCATAGGTAGGGTTTTAGCAAAAATTTGCGAACGCATATTGTAACGCAGATAATCACAAACTTGGGCATCGGAAGAAATAAATGCTCCGATACTTGCCATCGATTTAGCAAAAGTAGAAAAATAAATATCAATGCCTTCTTGCACGCCTTGAGCTTCGCCTGTACCTGCTCCTGTTTTACCCATTGTACCAAAGCCGTGAGCATCATCTACAAGCAAACGGAACTCGTATTTTTTCTTTAACTCAATAATTTCTTTCAAATTACCTGTTGTACCCTCCATACCGAAAACACCTTCGGTGATAACCAATATTGAACCACCTGTCTGCTCTATGATTCGGCTTGCTCTTTTGAGTTGCGTTTCGAGCGAGTTCATATCGTTGTGCGGATACACAAAGCGTTTGCCGAGATGCAAGCGTACGCCATCAATAATACAAGCGTGAGAAAGCGAGTCATAGACAATTACGTCGTGGCGAGTCATCAGGGCATCAATGCACGACATTATCCCCTGATAGCCATAATTGAGCAAAACGGCATCTTCTTTGCCTACAAATTTAGCGAGTTTGGCTTCTAATTCTTCGTGGTAATCGGAGTTGCCCGACATCATTCTGGCTCCCATCGGATAAGCCATTCCCCACTGGGCGGCAGCTTCGGCATCTACCTTGCGTACTTCGGGGTGATTGGCAAGCCCTAAGTAGTTATTCAAACTCCAAGTAAGCACTTCTTTGCCTCTAAATTTCATTCTCGGAGCAATTTCGCCCTCTAATTTGGGGAAAGTAAAATAACCGTGAGCCTCTTTGGAGTGCTGTCCCAAAGGACCTCTATCTTTCAGTAATCTTTCAAATAAATCCACTGCTTTAAAAAATTTTAATGTTCAAAAAACCTTGCAAAACTAAAAATTTTTAATGAAATTATCAAAACTTTGTTGATTTGCGTAATTGCCAAATCCACCACAACAGAAAAAAATGCAAAACAAAACGCAGAAATAAACCATAATAGGTAGGCTTTTCGGAAAAGTCTATCTTTAAACCGCCTACTTCAAGCATAGGAGGCTCAAAAAAATGATTGATATGAACTGAAAAAAAGCTAATGAGCAAAATGATTATTCCATACACGCCCCAATTTCTGAGTTTGGGTACAAGCAAAGCAAAAGCACAGACGATTTCGGCGATGCCTGCAAGAGCATTGAGCAGGTGTTTTTCTACAAACCACGAAGGCATCATTTTTACATAAAAATCAGGATTGATGAAATGATACAAACCCGCTAAGAAATAAAAAATGGCACTAAGCACGAGAGAAGTTCGGGAAGCAAAAAAAGTAAGCATAAGAAAATTGTAAGTAGTTAGACATAATCATTGGAAGCGAAGTTCGGCAAAAATAAAACTGCATAAAAAATCAATAATCCACTAAAAATGTTTGAAAAGCAATGAAAAGTATTTTCATCACAGGAGCGGCAAAAGGCATAGGCAAAGCAACGGCTCTGCTTTTTGCTCAAAAGGGTTGGTTCGTTGGCTTGTATGACACAGACGAGGCAGGCGTAACCGAATTGCACAAAGAAATCGGTGCGGAAAAATCTTGCTTTGCAAAATTAGATGTAAGAAATGAAACAGAAATTAAAAACGCATTGGAACATTTTGCAAAATTTACCAACGGCAAAATGGACGTACTGCTCAACAATGCGGGTGTTTTGGAAATGGGCTTTTTTGAGAAAATTCCCTTAGAAAAGCAAAAACGAATGATAGACATCAATTTTTGGGGCGTAGTAGCTACTACTTTTTATGCTTTACCACTGCTTAAAAATACAGCTAACTCGCAGATTATCAATCTTTCATCGGCTTCGGCTATTTACGGTGTACCCGAATTTTGTGTGTATGCGGCTACCAAACACGCTATCAGAGGTTTTACAGAAGGCTTGGAAATTGAACTTGAACAATACGGCATCAAGGTTTCAGATATAATGCCCCCATTCGTAAATACCGATATGCTCAACAAAGCCGAGTACAAGGCTTGGAGTGTAGGAACAATGGGCGTACATCTACAAGCCGAAGAAGTAGCCGAAGTAATCTGGCGAGCTACACAAAAACATCAAACGCATCATATCATTACCACAAAACTTAAATTGCTCAATCTTTTGGGGGGCTGGTTGCCATCTTTGCGTAAATCGCTGATGAAAAAGCTAACTATGCCCCCAAATTGATAAAAAATAAAAAATTTATGTTGCTTTTTATCTGTTTCATTTTTTTATTTGCAAAGGATAAAATTAAATTTTATGAAAAAAACTTACAACATCACCTTAGCGAAGCCAACACTTTTTCTTGCAGTGGCTTTGCTTACAATGCTCATAAGTGCCTGTGGCAGTAAAAAAGACTCCGAGCCAACAAAATTAATCCCAAAAGGTACGCTTTTGGTATTCAAAATTGATGTGAAACAACTCACCAGCAAAACAATTACCTTAGAAAAACTCGCCAGCGAAGAAAATCTCCAACAAATGGGAGCTTCAAAAGAAGAAGCCCAAAAAAACTCAAAAGCTATTAAAAAGTTTTTGGACTCGGGAATAGACTTCTTGAATAAGTTTTATCTCTTCACTGACGAAATAAAAGATAGAAATAGCAATTTTGGCTTGGCTTTCACCTTAGATAATGAAGATAAATTCACAAAATTTATCAAGGATGATAACGTCTGGAAAGATAGCCAATCGGGTAAAAAACCTGAATTTAAAGAAGAAGGGAAAATTAAATTTGCCATTTTTGAAGATAAAAGAACCATTCTCGCTTGGCAGGGAAAAACAGGACTTGCACTCTCAAAAGACAACAACAGCACTGCTGAATTGAAAAAATTGTTTGAAATGAAAAAAGAAGAAAGCCTTGCTGAAAATGAGAGCTTCAAAGATTTCTTATCAAAAGGCTACGATGTTTCTATTTGGGTTGATTTAGAAAAAGCGTCAAATTTAGGAGGTATGCAAGCCACTGCCGCTATGGGTGCGGCAGGCATCAGCAACAAAAATACCTATTTTGATATTGGACTTACTTTTGAAAAAGGCGTAGTAAATGTTGATATTGATTACACAGGCAACGAAGAAATCAATAAATTAAACGATAAAATTGCCAATAGTGCCATCAGTAGCGAACTCACCAAAAACATTCCTATCGCTACGCCCAGTACAGGATTTAGCTTTTCGCTCAATTTTGCAGGATTGCTCAACTATCTGAAAGAAAGAGGCGTCATAGGCGAATTGGAGCAAAACCTCAAACAATTCGGCATCACCCCCGAAGAGTTGGGCAATGCACTCACAGGCGACGCCTTCGGAGCTACGCAAGCAGTTAATTTCAATGCAAAGCAAGGCGAAATTCCTGTTGAGTTTGTACTTGCTTTGGGCATCAAAGATAAAAAATCTGCCGAAGGTATTTTAGAAAAACTCAACCAAAGGATAGGCGGAATGCTTACCAAAGAGGGCGATGTTTATGCCGCACCACAAGGAATGGGATATATAATTCTAAAAGATAAAGCCGCCTACATTACGCTTGATGGCAAACTCAAAGATGGTATTAAAGCGGGAAAAAGTGATTTAAAAGGCGATTTGAAAAATGAAGCTGAAAAATATGCTTCCGTTATTTACGTAGGAAAAGGATTTTTTGATGCTCTTACTCAATTCGAGGGGTATCAGCGAGAAGCTATAGGGCAGGCTTTTGGGAAAGATTTTCCTTTTGAAAGTGTGATTTTCAAAAGTGAAAAAATGAAAAACAAAAAAAGTAAAAGTGTGCTAAGTGTTTCTTTTACCAATAAAAACCGAAATGCCTTGCTTACACTGATTGATATAAGTAAAAAAGTAGGCGAAGCAGCCGAAAAGCAAAGAAAACAAATGGAAGAAGAGTTTAAAGTGCCTGATGAAGCAGAAGAAAAAGTTTTAGAAGAACAAGAAGAAAAGGTGCTGGAAGAGAAATAAAAACCAAACCTTCACTCTCTCTCGTAGCGTTCAGAACGCTATAAGAGAGTTATACTCAATCAAAAGTGGTTTTTAGTAAAACTTTAAATCTACGACTACAAAAACTCCCCTCTCCTTTGGAGAGGGGCTGGGGGTGAGGTTTAACAAAAACCAATTATTTTTGAGTATAAACAAGACCAAAATTTATCAAATTCCTGTATGTATTTTCTCTAAAAATGCTTCTATTTCCTGATAAATCAAGTCCAATTCGCTATTGCTAATACAATACGGGGGCATTACGTAAAGTATATTTCCCAAAGGACGCAGTAAAATATTCCTATCCAAAAAATATTGATACACACTTTTGCCGATTTCATTAAAATAACTGCTGGCTTGTTGTGTTTGTAGTTCTAAGGCAATAATAGTACCCAGAGTTCTGACATTACGCAAGGATTTGTGATTTCTGATAAGTGTTTCAAATTCAATGTGTTTTTCACCTATGCGAGCAATGGCATTGAGAGTATCCTTTTGTAAAAGAATTTGCATACTCGCCAGTGCCGCCGCACACGCCAAAGGATTAGCCGTGAAGGAATGTCCGTGATAGAAGGTTTTAGTTTTTTCATCAGAACGAAAAGCCTCTATGATGGCTTCGGTGCAGGTCGTTACGCCCAAAGGCATTACACCACCCGTAAGCCCTTTCGAGAGGCACATAATATCAGGAAAAATAGAAAGATATTGCGAAGCAAAAAGTTTGCCTGTGCGTCCGAACCCTGTCATTACTTCATCGGCAATACATATAATTTCATTTTCTTTGGCAATTTGCAAAAGTTTTTCTAAAATCTCTACGCTATACATACGCATTCCTGCGGCACCTTGTACCAAAGGCTCGTAGATAAAAGCCGCTATCTCGCCTGTTTGGGCAAGTGCTTGCATTTTTTGTATGCAAAGATTTGCCTGTTGGCATTTCCTGCTGTTTCGCACACCCGCACAACAAACTACTTGGTAACATTCAGGAAAAGGTAAAAATTCTACTTCAAATAATTTTTCAGCAAAAGGGGCATTGAAGGGGTTTCTATCACCTACCGACATCGCCCCGAAGGTATCGCCGTGATATGCTCCTTGCAAAGCAATGATTTTCGTTTTTTTTATACCTTTATTATACCAATACTGCAAAGCCATTTTGAGAGCAACCTCGCAAGCAGTGCTACCATCATCAGAAAAAAATACTTTTCTTTGATTTTGAGGTAAAAGGCGTAATAATTTTTCGGCAAGTTCTACGGCAGGTTGGTGCGTAAAACCTGCAAAAATGACATGTTCTAAGGTTTGTGCTTGCCTGTAAATAGCTTCTGCAATAGCAGGGTGGCAATGTCCGTGCAGATTTACCCACCACGAGGCAATGGCATCAAGAATGGCTCTGCCATCTTCGGTATAAAGATACATTCCTTCTGCCTTTACGATAGGCAAAGGGGGCAAACTACCTACAAGCGGCGTAAAAGGATGCCAAATGTACTGCTGGTCTTTGGTGAGCATCAATTATCAGTTATCAATGAACAATTATCATTCATCATTCACGCTTCGGCTTCGATTATCGTTCATCATTCATCACTTTCAAGATAAATTTTTCTTTTTTACTTTTTTGTACCAAAAGATACTTTCCTTTGATAAAATTTGAAATTTTTTCGGCAAGTGTAGCAGTTTCGCTCAAATCTTGCTTAGTTATTTTTATATCATTGATAACCAAGCTATTACCTTCAACTGCTCTACGTACTTCACTTTTTGACTTGAAAATCAGATTTTGTGTATTTGTGGATAAAAGTTGAGCAATATCGTTTTTTGCCTCTTCAAAATTGTTTCTTGTGATAGAGATTGAAGCCATTGCGTCCAAATCTTCTTCCGATAGCTTTTCTAAGGCTTGCATTACGTCTTTGCTGAAAAGGGCTTCTGTTTTTTCGATAGCTCCTTGCAGGTCTTGTTTAGAATGCACTCTTTCGGTGAGTTCTTCGGCTAAGGCTTTTTGCAAAATACGTTTTTCGGGGGCTTTTTGGTGTTGGGCTTCTAAGGCTTCGATTTCTTCTTTGTTTTTGAGAGAAAAAACACGTAGCAGGCGAGGCATATCTGCATCAGCTTGGTTGATGAAAAATTGATAAAACTTGTAAGGGCTTGTCATAGAGGCATCTAACCATACGTTTCCTTGCTCGGATTTACCAAATTTCATTCCGTCAGATTTGGTAAGTAGTGGTGTCGTAAGGGCATAGGCTTCGCCTCCATCTAAGCGTCGGATAAGTTCTGTGCCTGTGGTGATGTTGCCCCATTGGTCGGAGCCGCCCATTTGCAAGCGAACACCTTTGTGTTGGTAGAGCCAGTAAAAATCGTAGCCTTGCAGGAGTTGGTAGCTAAATTCGGTAAAAGAAATGCCCCCCCCTTCGCCTAAGCGATTTTTTACGGAGTCTTTTGCCATCATATAATTGACCGTCAGGTATTTGCCTACGTTTCTAAGAAAATCTAAGAAACGCATTTCTTTGAACCAATCGTAATTATTGACAATTTCGGCGGCGTTTTCACCTTCAAAATTCAAAAATTTTTGTAGTTGCTTTTTAATTCCTTCTTGATTTTTGAGTAAGGTTTCTTCGTCCAAGAATTTTCTTTCTTCGCTTTTGCCCGAAGGGTCGCCAATCATACCTGTAGCACCGCCTATCAGGGCAAAAGGTTTGTGTCCTGCTCTTTGGAAATGCACTAAAAGCATAATAGTTGCCAAATTGCCGATATGTAGCGAAGAGGCTGTTGGGTCAAAGCCGATATAACCTGCTGTGGGGTTTTCCAATACTTTTTCGGTGTCGGGCATAAGGTTGTGCAACATTCCACGCCAACGGAGTTCCTCAATAAAATTGCTCATAAGTATTTTCTCAATGATTGACTTGTCTTGTCGCAAAAGTATAGTTTTTTGGGAAAATTACCATAGAGAAAAAGCAAAAAGCAGACTTGCAGAGTCTGCTTTTTGTGAAAAACTTATTCGGGGTAACGTTTGCGGATATAAGAAGTTGCGAACGAAGTGAGCAATTTGGGTGAGCCTCGAGCCAAGGGGCGAACCTCATATCCGCTGTTATACGCCCCGATTTCATTTTTCAAAACTCCTTGTTCTTTTATTTCTTTTCAAGAACTAATAAATATTCTGATTTCATTCCTTCTGGATTTTGATTGTTTCTTCCTGTAAATAATTTTCTATAAACTATTTTATCATCAAATAAATCAATAAATTTAAAATGCAAATTATTAACAAAATATTCATAGATTACTTTCCAAATTTCCACTTCTATGCCTTTCATTTTCGGATTACCAATAAGAACACAAAGTTTTCCACCTTTAACTAATCTTTTAGACGCATTTTCTAAGGCTTTTATGGTGAACCAAAAATAAGAATCAAATAATTTTAACAAATCTTTTCTTCCTATTTTTTCTCTGATTTTATTTATATAATCTCCTTCAATTTTTGATGGTGCTTCCCTAAAAGGGATTTCTTTGGACATATATTCTTTTATTTTGTCTTGTGGTATTCCTAACCACATCATTTCAAGCTTAAATGTCCTTATATATTCTTGTGCCTGCAAATATGGTGGCGAGGTAATTATACAATCCACTTCAGGAATTTTTGAGAAATCAAAATCTGATGAATCAACACCTGCAAAATATTTTGTGGGCTTTAATTTTCCGCCTAATTCTATTAAAGTATCAACGGATTGTTTTATATCTTTTAGTATTTCAAAACCTATTCTTTCAATTAATCCAAATAAATCAGGGTCTTTAAGTTTCTTTTCAATTAAAGCCCTTTTTCTTTTTGAAATAAAAAGTTTCGGCATTGAGTGTTCAGCATAAGAATAATATTTGGAAATTCTAAATAAAACCAAAGCAACAGCATTTTTAGAAATAATACTTTTTTTGTCTTTTAATTTGTGAAAATTAGTCCATATTTTACAAAAGTAACTATATAACTTTTCAGGATACCAATAGCTGATATTATCATTTATTTTGATAACTACCTTTGGCTCTCTGTGTAACACTTCCTTTAAAAAATCTTTTGCCTCACTATACGATTGTTCCCATTCTTCTTTTGTAAAAGAAGGAATTTTTAGAGGATAAAAAAAATCAAGTAGCGGATTTATATCCAACATATAAGATTCATAGCCCTGTGTAGATGCTTCTACGCCCATAGTTCCAGAACCAGCAAAAGGGTCTAAAACAACACCGCCCTTTGGGGTATATTCGTCTAAACAAAATCTCACTATTTGAGGAATAAATTTAGCAGGATAATAATACAGAGAGTGAGTGAGATAAGTGGATTTCTTAATCCCATTGACTTTTTCTCTAAATGAAACTACTTTTGGTTTAGGAAATATCATAGACAAACCTCAATAATATTAAATCCCGAATATAATGGGCTTTTTCTGACATAGTAGAAACAGGCAAAGAATCTTTATCCCATTTTGGAATTATCTTTAATGCTAATTCATTTGCTAATTTTAGGTATTCTTCATTTGAGGTAAAACCAGAAATATTAAACTTTTCAGTTTTCAATAATTCATTTAGATATTGAATATTGTTTATTCCTTTAAGTTCAATATTCTCTAATTCTAATGAAGCAATAACATAGGCGAGCCACAAATCGTCAGAGCTTTCAAGTGTAGCAATTATGGTTTTCATTGAGTTATAATCAAGTTTTGTATCTTTACCAATCCAATCAGAAACATTTTTGACTATTTCCTCATCGCCATAAGCAAGTTTTAAAGTTACTCCCTTATGTAGTTCTATTCCTTTTTCAATATTTTTAATAAAGCCCTCTTTGCTTATTTTTTTCTGGAAGTATGGCTCAAGAGATTCATAAATCTTGCTTATAGTAATATTTTTTTGGTTGCTTTTTATTTTGTCCCAAATACCTATAAGATAAAACAAATCTGTGTCTTTCTCTACGCTTTTTTTCATTACTTGGCGTAATGCTTCAACAAGAGATGATTTTGCAGTAGTTCCACCCGTATCATCTCTCGACCTTAATTGTAATGCTAAAACTTTTCCTTTTGATTTTTTTGCTACAACATTTTTGAATCATAGTCTTTAAATACTTCTGACATTACTTTTTGCTTGTCTTTTTCTTTATCAGGAACTACAAAATTTTGATTTGATTTTCTTATTACTTCTTTAAATAATTCTTCAAGTGTTTTTCCTTGTCTTGCTCTATATGAGCTGTGAACAAATTGATGAAATGAAAACAAATAAGGATAAAATTTAGCCAATGCATAAGATTTCCCAAGCATTTCGGAACGGGTTATGCCAGCTACAAATTGTTTTATGCTATCTAAATTATCCTTAACTTTTATAAAATCATTTTGAAAAAGAAGCTTTATTATTTCTTGAGCTAAACCAAGCGGACTCTTTAGGATAGTTTTGACAATTCGGGTATTCCCATTTGCTGAGCATAAAGTTAATAAAAATCTCTTTTGGAAGTTATTATCTTCCATATTGTTTACCATTATAAGTTAAAGTTATAATCATTATATAAGTTCTCTTTATATAAAATCGTTTTCGTAACGGAGTGGAGAAAACACCATATTATCCCCCTCAATAAATAAAGAAAAAATCAAATTTATTCCCCTTTGAAAGCCTATCATTCCTTATTCTTGTTAAAAAAAATATTTTTGAATTGCGTATAACTAAGGAATATACGAAACTTCCACAGGGAAAGAGGTATTTTTAGCACCCAAAGCCTCATAAACGTTTTTAGAGACCTTGATAAGCGTTTTTTTATTGCCTACACTTGGCAGTTTGCCTACGATACGCACAAAAACACTTTCGCCATTGCTTTCGTTTTTCACAGCTACGATTGTGCCGATAGGGGCGTCGCGGTGCAGACCTGTATAATTGCCTGCTTTTTCGTCTTCCATTACTTCGGCAAGACCTTTTTCTATGATTTTGCTATAACCGCTAATAGTAATGGTTTGGCGAGTAATTTCGGGCAGTTCGTCTTCTTTATTTTCCTCTTTCGTTTCTTTGTTTTCTTTGGGTTCAGTAGTTTCGGTTTTTTTGTAGCCCGAAGGGTAAATTTCTAATTTTTGTCCAATTTGGAGTTTGGAGTCTTGGCTGAGTCCATTCCACTCGAGCAGTTCGGTGAGTTTTACTTTATATTTTTTTGCAATCGCATAGGGGCTTTCATCTTCTTGAACGATATGCAAAGTTGCTTCGGCAGATTTATTTTCTTCCACTTTCTTGACTTCCTCTTTTTTGATTTCTTTGTTGTTTTTCTCAGGTTTTTCCTCTGTTGTTTCAGGTTTGCTTACCCAAAGTTCCTGTCCTATTTTTATGCCTTCATCAGTAAGATTATTCCATTTTTGCAAATCACTTACCGAAACTTTATATTGTTTGGCGATACTAAACAAAGTTTCTTTGCTTTGGACGGTATGTTTTTTAACTTTTGAATTTTGAGGAGCAGTCAGAACGGCTTGTTGGTCAAAATCTTTGTAAGGGATACGCAAAATATCGCCAATACGCAGATTTTTTGCTTGTGGATTTTCTTTAATAATTTCTTCGGTAGTAACTTTGTAGCGGCGAGCCAGCCCAAAAAGTGTTTCTTTGGCATCAACTTTGTGAATTATCCACGCCTTTTTCTTGTTTTTATCGATTTCTAAACGTAAAGAGTCGGCGGGACGGGCAATAAGCTGTCCTGTTAGAAGCAATAAACTTGCTACAAAAAATGAACAAACGCTAATTTTCATAAGGTTCTGTTTTGGTCAATGAAAAAATTTCTAATTCGTTTTTATCAACAAAAATTAAATAAGAACGATACACGCAAAAATAGGCATTTTCAGGAGAATTAAACTGCTTTTGCCATAAAATATTTCCTGCAATATCTGTAATCAGCAAGAAATAAGCAAATTTTTCTTCAAATTCTATGCCATAAGCCAAGGCAATGTAGCAAGGCGTTTCGGCGTAATAAATAGGCGAACTTGTGGTTTTTTGCACTTTTTGATAGATAAACCTTTGTAAATCAGCATAAAACTGATTTTCTGCACTATACGCCTGAGCCATTGCAAAGCCAGATAGATTTTCTTCGTATTCGAAATTGCTATTTTGTAGCAAATTACCCGTAAGTAAGCAATAAGCCTGCGTAGCGGTACTTTCAAGATTTTTACGCAAAAAAATGCAATTTTGTTGCCTGCTCGCTCCGTAAAAATTGAGAGCCAAATTTTGCCAAAGAATTTGTTTTTGGGCTACATCATACACCATTACGCCTGTTCCGAGTGGGGCATCGGTGGGGTTGTATAAAGAAAATACAATTTTTTGTTTGTGTATCCATACTGCCGAAATCCACCAACTTTCCCATAGTTTTAGGTTTTCGGTAAGCAGATTGCCTGTGGCAAGTTCCAAAACATCAAAACTTACCTGCAAATCTTGCGGGTTTCGTTTTTCTACGAGTAGGCAGTCGGCAGAAGTATCTACCAAGATTTTCCATATCGTTTCGTTATGATAGGCAAGGGATTTAATCGCCTTCATATTTTCTTAGAGAAAAGGTAAAACAACTGCCTTCGCCTTCTTTGCTTTCTACCCAAATATCGCCTCCATTTTTTCGGACAAATTCTTTGCAAAGTACAAGTCCCAGTCCTGTACCTTTTTCGTTGTCAGTGCCTTTGGTGCTTTTGATGGCATCTAACTGAAACATTTTTTCTTGAATAGCTTGCGGAATACCCACGCCGTTATCAATTACCTGAATGTAGATTTTTTTCTCGTTTTCGTAGGCTTTTGCAATTACTTTTCCGTTTCGGTTAGTAAATTTGAGGGCGTTGGTGAGCAGGTTTCTGAAAACGAATTTCACGTGGTCAGAGTCGGCGAAGGCGTACAAATTATCTTGCAGTTGGGCTTCTAAATCGATTTCCTTTTTCTGAAACAGAATGAGGGCAAGGTCTAATTCTTCTTGCAATACCTGATTGACAGCGACTTTATCGGGTTTGAAATCTACTTTATTCATTTGACTTCTTGCCCAAGTGAGCAAATCTTCGATGAGTTGCAGAACGTTTTGGAGGGACTTGTTGAGGTCGTTTGAAATTTTCTTGACCTCGTCGGTGGTCATTGCGTCGGCGTAATTGGAGAGCAAATTTGTAAAGCCGAGCAGCGAATTGATAGGGCTACGGAGGTCGTGAGCGATAATAGAAAAGAATTTGTCTTTCGTGAAATTGAGTTCTTCGAGTTGTTCTTTTTGTTTTTGGATTTGGGTGAAGGCTTCGCTAAGTTCTTTGTTTTTTTGCTCAATATAATCTCTTTGGGCTTCTATTTCAGCTTTTTGCTGATTGATTTCTTCGTTTTTGAGTTTGAGGAGTTTGTTGGTTTGGGTATTATTTCGGTAGCGAATCCAAAATACAATTCCTACAACCACAACCAAGAAGGCAGTTATACCAATTACAACAATGGTGTTTGTAAAAAGATTTTTTTGTTTTTCTAATTCTAAGGCTTCTTCGAGGCGTTTTTTGTCTTCTGCGATCTTTTCTGCACCTAAGATGCTAGTTTCTTGCCCGCCCGAGAGGTCCCAGAGAATCCCCATATTTTTCGCTCCTAAGTATTTTTTAACAACTTCTTGTTTGTATTTTTTAAAGTAATCATTCTCAAAAAATTCTTTGATAGGTACTTGCCAATCGTGATTTTTAGGTAAAATGATAGCATAGCCTTCTCTAATTTTTTTGAAAATGAACTGCCGTTTAATCTGATAACCTTTTTCTAAATATTTCAGATAAATCGGTAAATCTACATATGCTATTGCGTTAGGAGTTTTATGAACTACCTCTATCAGGTTTTGTTCTTCTTCTATGTATTTTATGGTGAAATTTGCTTTATATTTTTCTTGCAAATCTTTTAGGTCTTTTTCGTAGGTGCTGTTTCGGTCTGTGAAAGCAGTATATGCCTGTGATTGCTTAACAAAATCTTCGTGTGTGGTAAAAATAGGGACTTGTGTGTGAGAGATAAGCACCGAAATATCAGGCATATAAGGAGGAGTGAAATCTAAGACCTTTTGCCTTTCTTGGGTAATAGAAAAAGCCGAAGCACCAAAAACACAGCCTTTACTTTTCATAACGGCTGGCTGCACATCAGCAAAAAAAGGTAACTCCCGCCACACAACATTGATTTTTACGCCATATTTGTTTTCTACAAACATAAAAAAACGCTTTAGAATATCGGCTTCAATGCCTTTGATGAGTTTTTTGTTTGTAGAGTCTTCAAAAATAAAGGGGTCTAATGCCGACCAAAACACTTCTACATTTCCTTTCTTTTTTTCTAAAATTTCTTTCCAACTACCCGAAACTTGTGCTTGCAGGCATTGAAAAGAACAACAGAAAATCAGTAAAAAAAGTAGTCTGTGCATTTATACTTTTTTAGGTGATGGGTTCATCAGGCAAAATTTCTACATTTTGTACCAAAACTTTCTGAGCAATTTGCTTACCTGTGAGCGTGGCAGCCAAACCGCCCAAGGCAGTTTCCTTGTAGCGAGTTTCCATACTTTGCCCAATTTCGCCCATCGCTTGTACGCATTCATCAACAGGAATAACAGCATCAACCGAAGCGATGGCAATTTGAGCCGAGCTATATGCAATAGCTACGCCACTGGCATTGCGTACAATACAAGGCACTTCTACCAAACCTGCCACAGGGTCGCAAACCAAGCCCAAAGTGCATTGAATAGCAATGGCAACGGCATTGAACACTTGGTCTATTTCGCCTCCAAGAGCATAGACAATAGCACCTGCTCCCATGGCCGCCGCCGAGCCTGTTTCGGCTTGGCAACCGCCCACCGCCCCTGCGACACCTGCGTTCCGTTCAATAATTAAAGCTATACCCGCCGCAACCAAAAGTGCCTCGTGAATTTTTCTGTCTGAAAGTTGATGAATTTGTTGCAGAGTGTATAAAATCCCCGGCAAAATGCCCGATGCTCCAGCCGTAGGGGCGGCTACGATGCGTCCCATACACGAATTGACTTCCTTGGCTGCCATTGCCCTTGCGATAAGTTCTTGAAACTCTTTGGAAAGTACCGTAACAGGTGCTTTGAAAACCTTTTTAGCTCCGTTATTTACCATTCCCGAACGTGAGGTCATATCTTGGGTAAGCCCTGTTTGGATAGCTTCGCACATCACGCAATAGGCTTTTTGGATATGTTCCCAAATTTCGGCTTCGCTACGCCCTTTTTGTTCTTGTTCATATTCCAAGACAGGTTGGTATAATGCCAATTGATGTGTTTGGCAGTATTGTTTCCACGATTTGAAGTCATCAAACAGAATACCCATAGGATTATACAGAAAAATTCTACCAAATATACGATTTTTTTGGTAAAAAGTATTTTACTACAAAACCTTTTTGTGGCTTACCCACACTTCGGTGAAAGCCCCTTTGTTGTGTTCGCCTGCGATGGCTTTGGCAAAAAACATCATTTTTTCGTTGGCAGCTTTGAACATAAAAATAGCATCATCACCTTCATCTGCCTGACGCATTCTTTGGATAGAATCGGCAAGAAGGTTGAAAGTAGCAGGGGTTTTTCTGTAATTTTCATCAATGAAATAAGAAGTAAATTGCACGGTACGTGGTGCGGCTCTATGAACGATAAGCCAGCCTACAACTGCTCCATTTTCATTTTTCAAAACTAAACTACCCGTAGCGACTAAAATATTTGCCAATTGGAAAGGGGATAAATCATCTTCGAACCAATTTTCTTCTTTTTTTCGTCTTCGTATGTATTCGTAATCTTGTTCCGATAAATCTACCCAACGATGTACCGAGAGATTGGGCGGATATTCTTCTACCTTAAACCATTTGGCATCGGCAATCTGCTGATACGAAAGTTTTACCAAAATCATTCGTTTTTCAGGTTCATTCCAGCCCAAATTTTTCAGTAGTTTGGGCATAATTTTGAAACTCTCCCAGTTGTTCTGAAAGATAATATTCAGAATAGCCAACTGATTATTGATAGCTACTCGTTCCGCAATTTTTAGAATTTGTGTCGCTACGCCTCGCTTTCTGTACTCTTCTTTTACGTACAGGCTAAGCACTTTGAGCAAAGAGTTTTTGGGAAGTAATTCCAGCACAGCAAGCCCGATTCTTTCTTTTTCGTACATTACCTCTACTACAAAAAAAGGCTCTTGCAACTGCCTTACTTTACTTTTTTGTAGGAAGCTCGGAAACGTGAAAGCTTCGTAACGGTCTATAACTTGCTTCTTGCTTAGATTTCGGTGTACAAGGTATTCGTAAGACATTTTTAAAATATTTTTAATAAAAAACGATAAAAAATTTTGTAAATAAAAAAAAAAAAAATAAATTACAACACTTTTTCTTAACAAGAATTTATTTCAAACCATAAATTGCGAAAAAATTATGAAGCACTATTTATCGCAACAACACAGAAATGCCGTTTGTAAGTACAAAAAACTCAAAGTTCGCTTTGAAAAAAGTGTAGAGCAAGGAATTTCTGGAAGAAAGCATAAAACGCTCCTTGAACGCCTCAAAAGGCTCTACAACCAAATTGTACGCTTAGAAGCCCAACTGAAATGGGCTATCTCGGCAGGAACGCTCTCGCTGGTACTTTCAGCTTCCCCTACCGATACTTTTGCACAGAATAAATTTGCTTATGCACAAAGGGCTTTAAAATTACCCCCCACTAATTTTCAGCAAACTGATGCCCCTGTTTATCCTACTTTTGCCGACTTAGATAACGACGGCGATTTAGATTTAGTATTAGGTCTTTATGGAGGTGGTGTGTTGTATTACCAACGTAACGAAGATGAAAACTATCCTGGTGGTGTTTTCGAACTTATCCCTACGGGCGATGTTCGTAATCCTTTCAATGATGCTATTGCTGACCTGAATGACTATAGATATCTTTCGCCCTCTTTTGCCGATATGGACGGCGACGGAGACTTGGATATGATTGTAGGATATGGATACAATAAATACGGTTACGTTACTCTGTTTAAAAATGCCGATGGTAAGTTTGTGCCTTTTACAGGAATAGCAAATCCCTTTATATTGGTACAAACTTATGGATTTTTGGGTGGTGGTGGTGCCAGAGGAGAGATGATTGACATTGGCGACGATGGCGATTTGGACTTGTTCGTTTCAGGAAATGAAGATGATAAATACGAAATTATTGTTCGCTATTATGAAAATGAAGGTGAAAACAGCGGCTCATTTGCCCAAAAAACAGGCACCGAGAACCCCTTAGACCTTGTAAGCATTACTAATATAATGACAGGTGGCTTCTATGCCGCTTATGGAGCATTAACTTTTGCTGATGTCGATGCTGATGGTGATTTAGATGCTTACATCGGTGAGAAATATGGAGCTGTTTTTGAATATAAAAATAATGGAAACAATACCTTCACGTACAATGGCAAAAGAAATGATTTGAGTTTCTCTTTTGGTTATCGGGCTATTACCCCTGCCTTCAACGACTTAGACGGAGATGGCGACTTAGATTGTTTGTATGGAGATAAGTATCTGCAAAACCTTCCTTATGCTCTCAACAACGGCTCTAATGTCTTTACCATAGATGCTTTGGGCGTAAATAATGCCACAGATTTTACCTTTGTGCAACAAGCATCTATTTTGGCATCAAGAATTTCCTTTCCAGCTCACTTAGATTACGATGGCGACGGAGACCTTGATGTAGTTGTTTTTAACTTTTATGGCGACATTTATTATTTCCGAAATAACGGTGATAATGAGTTAGAAGAGTTGACAGGTCCGTTAAATCCTTTTAATAATATCTCTGGTGATATAGATTTGTTTATTCCAAGTGCAGTATTTGTTGATTGGGACAATGACGGCGATAAAGATTTAGTTGCTGGTAACTACTATGGGCAAATAATATACTTCAGAAATAATGCAGGTGTATTTAGCAAACAAACAGGAAGTAACAATCCATTTAACGCTGGTACCATTGATGTAGGTTTTCTTGCCATACCTCAATTAGTAGATTGGGATGAAGACGGAGATCTTGACCTTTTCGTTGGTGAGAGAAATTCTATGCAGCTCTGGCTCAATAACGCGGGTACATTTGTACAGCAAACAGGACCGAGCAATCCTTTTGACAGTTTTTCAACGACAACCAATATATTCTACGCTCCTAAACTCATTGATTTTGATAATGATGGTGATTTTGATATAGTGTTTGGGGTATTTAACAACAGCATCGCTTTAGGCTTCGACCGTACTAAGCTACATTATTACCTTAACAAAGGGGCAGATGGTTTCGAGGCAGTAGCGGCTTCTCCATTTGCTCCCGTCACTGTAAACAGATTCGCTACACCTGACTTCTTAGATTTTGATAATGATGGGGACTTAGATTTATTAGTAGGTGAATTTAGAACGCCTAACAACCCCCCTTCGGCTCGTGTGCGATACTTTGAACGTATCGGTAATAACTTCTGTCCTAAGGTTGATGAAATACGCGTAGAAACTGCCGTAAATACGCCTTACAAGTTCATAAAAGAAGAATTCAGAGATAAATACAGCGACGAGCCGGATACAAAGAGTAAAGATTTCCCTAAAATTAAAATTCTTGCCGCTCCAAGTTTCGGAAAAATTACTGTAGGTAGTAGCGTAATCAGTACAGGGCAAGAACTACCTTATGCCTCCTTAGATAGGCTTGTCTATACTCCTAACCAAGGTTATACAGGTATTGATGCCTTTGGTTGGGCGGCTTTTGACCCCGTGGGGCAGTGCTACTCAAATGGCTCTTTTGTACGCATAGGCATAGGTACACAAGTAACCGCCTTAGATGAACTCAATAGTGCAGTAGGTATCTATCCGAACCCTTCGGCAGGTGTGTTTAATGTCAATTTAGACAAGAGACTTGTCGGAAGCGTAGATATACAAATCTACAATGCCTTGGGGGCAGTAGTGAGAAGTTACAACTTCAATAGCCCTGATGAAGTCAAGAGTATAGACCTACAAAATGCACCCAAAGGTCTGTACATTGTACGCATCAGTAACCAAGGTAAAGAAGGTACAGTAAAAATTGTGAAAGAATAAGTGAAACGTTTTTCGCATCTAAAAAATCCCTGTACATTTGCAGGGATTTTTTTGTAAACTACCCATTGGCTAAAAGACCAATGGGCTTTAAACCTAGATAATGCAAAGCAAGAGAGCAATACATATCCGATTTTTCAGGGCAGTTTACAATTTGCCCCCATTTAGAAATATTCTTTGC
>Ga0308394_1000209_pt1 | contig 33559 bp, 34 predicted proteins | sample Hotspr2Sampleme2_FD_202366 | JGI IMG/M metagenome (GOLD analysis project Ga0308394, IMG submission 202366) | Hot spring phototrophic mat microbial communities from Mushroom Spring, Yellowstone National Park, Wyoming, United States - 20050701_me2 ...
ATCTCTTGCTCGGAGCGGGTAAATAGGTCAGCGTACCGAAATAAATTCTTTACGCCGTATTCTTCTCTGTTGGTTTGGAAATCGCCTTCTCTGACAAACTTTCGTTCTTCTATTTTTTGGTTGAGTGTTCCAAAAAAGAGGTTCTGCAAAATAGCATTGTAATAATTGTGTGACTTTTCGTTTTTGTTGAAGTCCTTTAAAATGCTTGCCACAAAATCCTTACGAAATAGCGAAGCAGGGACTAAGTGTTTTTCTTTAAGAAACCAAATAAAGATGACTCGGGTAATCAGACGAATGAGGTTGGTAGCATTTCGGATTTCTTTATTCTTTTCCACATCATCGGGGAATGAAACTTTATCCATCACTGCGAAATACCAGTTAGAAAGTTCCTGAAAGAATTTCTTGTTCAGTATGCTAATATCCAGCACCTGCAACCAGTGCTGATGGAGTTGTGCGTAGGTATTTACGCCAACGGGCTTGACGAGGTCTTGTAAAATTCTGATATGTCCTGTGTGAGGGTTTTGGGTGTTTATATCCCTAAGCATAATGATTTTGCCAGCTTTTTCGCCTTGTCGCCAGTGTTGGAGGTACTTAAATCGTTCGCTGATGGCAATGGAAATAAGGGCTTCGTTTTCCTCCAACAAGGATGTTGGAGGATACTTCAGGAGTTCGTTTTCCTCCAACAAGGATGTTGGAGGATACTTCAGGAGCAAAGCCACAGGCATTTTTTGGCTGGCACGGTTGAAAGTACGGGTTAAATCGGCGATTTGGCTTCTTGTGGGGTATTTTTTTAGTTCTAGGGCAAAGAGTATCAAGCCTTCGTAGTTTTTGTTGCTTTGTTCGAGGGCTTCTTGGTAGGAATAGTTGATGTCAAACATTCCTGTTGCCTTGAAAACCGAATCGTCAATAATGCCAATGAAAAAGGTTTTATCAATGGCTTGAAAGGTGTCGTTGTCTTTGTAGTGTTGTTTGAGAATATCTTTTGTGGGCAGTGGTTCAGCGGTGTTGGAGTTGAGTTTGATGTTCAACTGCTCAAACAGGTTCGTAGCGGCTTCAAAAAGCCCCTTTGTATTGAATAAGTTTAGGTTCATTGCTTTAATGGTTAGAGATAACAAACCAATTTATCAAATCAAAATTTTCGGGTTTAAATTTTTCTTCCAGTTTTTTTTGTTCAGGGGAAATCTTTTTGGGTGTTACTTCACCTGTAAATAATCCCTGAATTTGATTGACAGCAAGGGGTGTTGCTTGTGCTTTTATCCATTTGCCAAGGGCATCGGCGAGTTTATCTAAAACGGCTTGGTTTCCTTCGTCAATATCTTTGGGAACATATCGGGCTTGCGTTTTGTGGTTTCTGAGCAGGGATAGAATTTCCTGATGGTTGCTAAGAATTATTTTTTCGTTTTTGGTCTCATCAATACTTTGGTGGAGCAAATGAATTTCATCATACACGTGGTTTAGGGAGTTATCGGGGCGTTTTGGATATCCCAATACAGCCACAATACTGTTGGGTATTGTTTGCCATTTGGGGTTTGGTTTGAGTTTAAAACCTGTAAAAACGCTATTTGGAATTTTTTGAAAGAACTCCTCTTTCTTTCTAAAAAAATCGAGTAACTCTTGCCTGTATTGTTCTAAGGAGAAGTCGTTTAATCCTAAGGTTTGGTCGTTTGTTTCGAGGTCGTCCCAAGTGATTTGCAACTGCTCTAACATTTTTTGGGCTTGCTTGGGCAAGAGAGGGTTTTCTTCTAAGATTTTTTGGAGTTCGGGGGTTAGATTATCGTGTAATTCTGTCCCCACTAAGGTCATTAGAGCCATTCTGTTTTCGACTCTTGCTTTCAGTTTGAGATAATCTTCATAATTTTTTCCGGGCCAGAAGTTAATGCCCTTAATGGTTTTGTTGGGGGAGTTGATACGGTCGATACGTCCCATTCGCTGAATAAGACGGACAGGATTCCAATGTATATCGTAGTTTATGACGGTATCGCAGTCTTGCAAGTTTTGCCCTTCGCTCAGGCAGTCGGTAGCTATTAAAACATCAATAGGGCTTTGGACTTTTTTTAGGGTTTCGCTACTGTATTTGCCAATAAGTTCAAGCCACTTTTCATAAGGCACGTTCCACCGATTGTAGCGGTAGTATTCCGAGTTAGAACCAAGGTGGTGTAGGTACATTTCAGACCAGTCTTTTTCGTTGTAGAGTTTGGTAAAAGGGGCGAATCGTTCCAAAATGGGTTCAAATTTGTCGCCTGAATAGCCATCGAAGGTTTCGCTGATAGAACCAGACACATAAGCCACATTTTTTATTCCTCGTTTTTTCAACTCGTCATACAAGAATTTAGCGGTATCTTTAAATACCGTAAATACTAATACTTTTTTATTGTCAGAATTTTTTTGTTTATTGTTGATGTGTTCGATGAGTTTGTTAAGTTTATCGTCTTGGGCGTTGCCTACTTTAAAGTCGGCTTCAAATTTATCGAGGTTTGCTTTAAGATAAGAAAGTTTAGTTATGTCAGCTTCCAGATGATTTTTGAAGCAGTCGATGTTTGTTATAGATGAAAGTAGAATGGGGTTTTTCTTTCCGAGTGTGATGGGAGTATCTGTTTCTCCATTTATCTCGGCTGCTGTTTCGTCAATTTCTTCATTTTCTTCTTCGGTTAAATTATCTTCAATCGTACTGTCGGTTTGGCTTTGTATATACTGATTGACTTTGTTTAATGCGTTATTGTGATGATTTAATATATTCTCAACGGTGATTTTGAATGAAAACCAACTGGATTCCAGTCGCTTCATCAAAAGGATATACATCATTTTAACAAGGAACTTTTGACGCTGCTTTTCATCTTCCAGCACACTCTTTGGGGTTACATTGTTGATATAGTCAGCAGGTCGGTAAGCCGTTAAGTTTATCGAAATGGCATCCAGTATGTCGTCAAAAGATTTTAATTCGCCAATATTTTCTGGTGTTACAAACTCATTGATTGGGTCTTCTTTTTTGGGGAAATTTATTTCTCCGAATTCACCTTCAATCATTTTTCTTGTTCTTGCTACGATTAGAGCATCTGTTAGTTTTTCAAATTTTTTCGGCAGTTTGGCGATAAAGTCGGCAATTTTTTTGTTTTCTAACTTTGCCCATTCACTGAAATCCTTTTGAGCCGTTTTGAAAATGTTTTCCAGACTTTCAATTTCTAAATCAGTATCCTTGAAGCCCTCGTCCAAACCTTTTGTCATCAGTTTAAACTGATTCCGAATGTCTATCAGTTTGTTATTGATAGGTGTTGCCGAAAGGTGCAGTACTTTTACCTCTCTGCTTTTATTTTTAGGGAGGAGGATTTCATCAATCAAGAATTTGTAACGCGAAGATTTGTCGTTTCGGAGGTTATGACTTTCATCAATTACGATAAGGAGCTTAGGTCTGGTTTGGAAGTAGCGTAGGGTTTTGTCTTTGTAGCTGTCAAAACGTCCTTCTTGCAAATCTGTATGATAACGAATATAAAAATCAATTTCATCTTTTTCAAATCGGCTTTGCTGTCCTACTTTGTATTGTTGCCAGTTATTGGAAAGTTTCTTTGGGCAAAGTAATAGAACGCTGTAACCTTTCAATTCAAAATACTTCATCACTGCCAGTGCCGTCCAGGTTTTGCCCAAGCCAACGGCATCGGCTAAAATAGCTCCATTGTATTTTTGGAGCATCTTAATTAGGCTGATTACTCCTTTTTGTTGATAAGGGTAAAGCGTTTTGTAGATACTGGTTTCTTCTAAGTGAGCAATTTCTCGTTTGAATTCAGCATCACTTGAAAGTTCCATTAGGTCGTTCTTAAACATTTCGTAAAGAACTTTGAAATATAGGTCGTGAGGGGTGTATTCTTTGAACAGATTTTTAATCAGTTCGATGATGTATTGTTTTACTTCAACTTTGGTTTTGTCGGGTAATTCGATTTTCTCCAAAGCTACTTTCTCCCAAAGTTCCTGAAACCATTTTTTTAGATTTTTGAATTCGTCTTCGTAGTCGTGTTTGGCGATATTCAATTCTATATTAGAACTTTCTTTAATGCCAAGTCCTGCGTCTGTGAGGTTAGAACTGCCAACAATGAAATAATTTTTGGTTTTGGTCTTGTCGGTGTACAAATAGGTTTTTGCGTGGCAAAAGTTCTTCTGAATACTTTTTACAGCTACTTTGTCTTGTTGCAGAAACTCAACGGCTTTTTGTGCTGATTTGCTCAAAGCAAGTGTTGAGGAAATACTGGTGTCTCCGTTTAGCAGGTCAATCACTTTGTTTAATTGTGATTCTTCTTGCATTAAGTTACCTAAAATCAGTCGGAATTTTTCAACTGCGTTGATGTGGTCTTTCATTAAGGCCAAGGCGTTCACTGAAAAGTAACCCGTAACAAGGTCAAGAGTGCCGTTTTCGGTGTTTGCTTTTACGAAGTCGAACACTTTATAGTGTTCGTTATCTTCTGTTTTTGTTTTGTTGTCTAAGAGCATATGTTAAACAAAGAGTGTGCAGGTTTTCTAAACCAATCAAAAAGGCTAAGTTGGCTTACAGGACAGGGCTACAAAAACTCTTCGAGTATGCCCGCTCCTTGCCTGACGATTTCGAAGGTATCGTTTGTGCAATCTACAATAGTAGAGGGTTTGATGCCACCTATACCCCCATCAATTACTATATCTACCAAGTTGGCAAATTTTTCGTAAATGCGTTCGGGTTCGGTGATGTACTCTATTATCTCGTCTTCGTCGTTGTGTATGGAGGTAGTAATAATCGGATTGCCCAATTTTTCTACTATCATACGAGGAATGGGGTGGTCGGGAACGCGGATACCAACGGTTTTGCGGTTATTATCCAAAATTTTAGGTACTTTATTGGTTGCCTGTAAAATAAAGGTAAATGCACCGGGTAAGGCTTTTTTCATCAGCCTAAAAGTTGAGTTACTTAGGCTACGAGCATACTCGGAAATATGGCTGAGGTCGTAGCAGATAAAGGCAAAATTTGCTTTTTTGGGCTTAATCCCTTTAATCTGACAAACACGCTCAATAGCTCTTGGGTTATGCAAATCGCAACCTAAACCATAAACCGTGTCGGTCGGGTAGATAATAACGCCCCCTTCTCGCAAGCAATCTACTACTTGATTTATCTTACGTTCTTCGGGATTTTTGGGGTGAATAGGTAAGAAAATAGCACTCATTTTTACAAAAATTTTTCACTCGTATTACAATAATAATTGAGAATCGCTATAAACAACAAGATTATTTTACAACTTATTACTTTGTGTATTGCACCTATTCAATATCATCTGAACTAAAATTTGGCAGTTGTATTGATGTCTTTCACATATTTTTTTGAAACTTTTTGTAATTTAGCGTGTTGAATATGCAAATCTAAAACCTTTTAGACTAAATTAAACAAAATGGAAAATACTTTTTACATTCTCACTCGCAACGTTCATTCTTGGACACGCTGGTTGGTACTTCTCTTGGCTCTGATTGTTATTTTCAAGGCTGTGTCGGGCTGGATAGGCAAAAAGCCTTTCGAGAAACAAGATAACATTTTAGGGGCATCTTTCGTAGGCTCAATGCACCTGCAACTACTCTTGGGATTGCTTTTGTATTTTGTACTTAGTCCGATGGGCTTAAATGCTATCAGTACATCGGGAATGGGAGCAGTAATGAAAAATGCCGAAATGCGTTATTGGGCAGTAGAACATTTTAGCGTAATGATTTTGGCAGTCATTTTGGCACAAGTGGGCAGAAGTCTTGCCAAAAAAGCCCCTACCGATTTGCAAAAACACAAAAAATCGGCTATTTTTTATAGTATTGCTTTGGTTTTGGTGCTAAGTCGTATTCCTTGGGATAGCTTGCGGTTGTTTAGAGGTTTGTAATTTTGCAAGAACTTTTCCTAAAAAATTTCTGAAAACAATTTTTTTTACCAAATTGCAGTCTAAATAGCGACGCATATGGATATTACACTTTTGCTCATCAAGGGCGTAATTATTTTGCTCATTTTTGGCATTACATTGCTGATAGCCACTTACTCTACCTATGCCGAACGCAAGGTAGCGGCTTTTATTCAAGACCGTATCGGACCGAACAGAGCGGGTCCCTTCGGCTTGTTACAGCCTATCGCTGATGCAGGTAAAATGTTTTTCAAAGAAGATTTTATTCCTTCGCAAGCGGACAAATGGCTATTTATATTGGGTCCTTCGGCGGCAATGCTGGCGGCTACGATGACAAGTGCTGTCGTGCCTTTTGGTGGCGAAATGGAACTTTTCGGTACGAAATTCAACATTCAAGGCGTTGATGCCAACATTGGTGTTTTGTATGTTTTTGCGGTGGTGGCTTTGGGTGTGTATGGCATTATGATTGGCGGTTGGGCTTCAAACAATAAATTTTCTTTGCTTGGAGCAATCAGGGCGGCTTCGCAGAATATCAGTTACGAGCTGGCAATGGGGCTTTCTATCATTGCAATTGTGATGATGGTAGGCTCACTTTCTTTGCGTGAAATTGTTGAGGCTCAACAAGATGTGTGGTTTGTGTTTCTGCAACCTTTGGGCTTTGTGATATTTCTTACCTGTGCCTTTGCCGAGTGTAACCGCACTCCTTTTGACCTGCCTGAGTGTGAAACCGAACTTATCGGAGGGTATCATACCGAATACAGCAGTATGAAACTCGGTTTCTATCTTTTTGCCGAGTATATCAATATGTTTATTTCGTCTGTGATGATTTCGGTGCTTTATTTCGGTGGTTACAATTATCCCTTTATGACGTGGGTTGCTGAAAATGCGGGGCAAAATATCGCTACGCTTATCGGTGTGGGAGCTTTGTTTGCAAAAGCCTTATTTTTTGTGTTTTTCTTTATGTGGGTACGTTGGACGCTCCCTCGCTTCCGTTACGACCAACTGATGAACCTCGGCTGGAAAGGTTTATTGCCTCTTTCTATCCTCAACGTACTAATTACAGGCGTAGTAATGCTTTTTCTCAAAGGAATGAAGTAAAAAGTTTTTCAGAAAAGTCCCTCTCCTTTGGAGAGGGATTTAGGGTGAGGTCAAGCCAAAAATTTTTGTAAAAGCCCTAAAATATCAAGTCTAATGAACCCAATATTTCGGAAGAATATAGTTTTTTTGTTGCTTATTGTTTTTGCTTTTTCTTGTAAAAAAACTCATAAAATCAAAGCACCTATCGTAATTGAAAATCCTATTCAAAATGAAACCACTAAAATAGATACTATCAAATTACCTAAACTTCCTGCAAAATTAGCTTTCAATTATCTTTCTTCCGATACCAAAATTGATTTTTCCGATGGCTCAAATGATGCTAAATTTAAAGTAGGTATGCGTATCCGAAAAGATAGCCTCATTTGGCTCTCGATGCGTGCTAATATAGGCGTAGAAGGTCTGAGACTGCTCATTTCAAAAGATTCTATCCAAGTAATTGATTATCAAGAAAAAACATATAGAACTTTTTTGTTTAAAGATTTGAGCCAAGAATATGGTTTTGAGCTAAACTACAATTTGGTGCAGGCTATTCTGATAGGAGAAATGCCTATTGAAAAGTTTGATACACAAAAAGTTTTTAGAGATAGTACGCATTACATCATCAGGCAAGATGAAGGATTTTTAAGCGTTGATAATTTCCTTAACAAAGACAATTTACAATTAGAAAAGTTGTATGCAAAAGATAAGCAAAGAGGTAGCGAAATGGAACTTTTGTATAGTAATTTCATTACGCTCGGTAATGGCTTATTTCCCGAAAACAACAAAGTAAAACTCAATTATTACAACAAGCAAGGCAATTTCAGAATTAGCTTAGATATTGACCATAAAAAAACCAAAATCTCTGAAACGCCTTTGGAATTTCCGTTTAGAGTGCCTGCCAAATACAAAAAAATGTAAGTAGCTATGCTTAGTTATTGGGAAAAAGAATCTTTCGTAAAATACGATTACCTGATAGTTGGTGGAGGATTGGTAGGGCTTTCGGTGGCGGCAAGCCTTGCCGAACGCTATCCACGCAGAAAAATTGCTATCTTAGAACGTGGTATTTTTCCTGCGGGGGCAAGTACCAAAAGTGCGGGCTTTGCTTGTTTTGGCAATCCTACGGAACTACTTGCTGAAATAGACACCATTGGTGAGGAAGCTATGCTGACTTTGGTGCAAAGGCGTTGGCAAGGTCTGCAAAAACTTAGAGCAAGACTTCCTGACACCAAAACAGGCTTCGTACAGACAGGTAGCCACGAAATTTTATTGAAAAATTTTGATAATCTAAACGAAAAAATTTCTCATCTCAATCATTTGCTCAAACCTATTTTCGGAGAGGAAGTTTTTTCGGTACAAAATGATGAAAAAATAAAGCATTTCGGTTTTTCGGATAAAGCTAAAAAATTGATTTTCAACAAATTTGAAGGACAACTTCATACAGGAAAACTCATCAGTAACTTGCAAGATTACGTACAAAGAAAAGGCGTTAGGATATTCAATGGTTGCCACGTAGGGCAATTTAAAGATTTTGGCAATAAAGTAGAAGTTCTTGTAAATCAGGAAATTGAATTTATTGCCAAAAAGGTAGCAATTTGTACCAATGCCTTTGCCAATCAATTACTTTCTTTGCCTATCAAGCCGGGCAGAGGGCAAGTTTTGGTAACAAAACCTATCAAAAACCTCAAAATCAAAGGTAATTTTCATTTTGACGAGGGATTTTATTATTTCAGAAATGTAGGTAAAAATCAATTACTTTTTGGCGGAGGCAGAAATTTTGATTTTGAAGGCGAAACTACTACCGAACTGCAAACCACACCGAAGATTATCGCTAATCTTGAAGAAAAACTACAAACACTAATTTTGCCTCACACGCCTTACGAAATTGCAATGACTTGGGCAGGGATTATGGCTTACACACCCAACCGCGAGCCTATCGTAGAGTTGTGCAGTTCTAATATCGCCTTAGGACTTGCCCTCAACGGAATGGGCGTAGCCATTGGTACTTTGGTAGGCGAGCAAACGGCAGGTTTGTTGGAGTAAAACGGATTTTACTTTTTCAGTGGCTTGAATATCTCGGTCAAAAAACCTATGCCGTAGCCTGTGAGTTGTACCAACACCGCCCCAAGAGCCATTATGGCAATTTTCAGATTTTTTGTCTTGAAAAAAGCATCTACAAAAATCAATCCCAAATAAAGCCCTAAGACGGAAATCATCAGAACTCCCAAACCTGCATTTAGTAAAAATCCCAAGGGAATGCTTACTAAAAACAACACAAAAACAGCAGGAAAACAATGTACTAATTTGAGTTCTTCGGGGTGAAAACGCCAAATGTTAATTCTACCTCTACCAAAAAAATGCAGTTGTTTGTAGAATTGCTTAAAGTTTGTTCGGCGTTTATGATACACGAAGGCATTGGGAATAAATCCTACCTTGAAGCCTGCTTTTTCAATTCTGATGCTAAATTCAATATCTTCGCCCATTCTCGTAATAGCAAAGCCTCCCACGGTTTCCCAAACTTTTCTTGAAAGTCCCATATTAAAGCTACGAGGTCTGAATTTTTCAGCAGAACGTTTGTTGCCTCTGATACCTCCTGTTGAGAACAGCGAGGTCATAGCGTAGCTAATGGCTTTTTGGGTATCGGTAAAACTTTCGTGGGCGGCGTCAGGTCCGCCGAAGGCATCTAAGGGCGTGTGTTGTAGGTAGTTGTAGATGCTCTGCAAGTAATTTGGTGGTAAGAGGCAATCGGAGTCGAGAATGATGAAGTAGTCGCCTTTGGCACGCTCAAAGGCATAATTTCGGCTAAATCCTTGCCCTGTATTTTCTTTGAAAAAATATTTAATATCAAGACTTTGAGTAAAATTTTTGATAATTTCTTCGGCTTTTTGTGTAGAACCATCTTCTATTATCAGCACTTCAAAAGAAATCTTTTGCCTATCAAAAATTTGCTTTTCAATACTTTCCAAAAGTTCTCGCACCTCGTCGGGGCGATTATAGACAGGCACAATGAGCGAAAAAAACACTTTTAAACGGCGTTTAAATAGCTACTAAATGGCGTTTAAATTTCTAATTTTTTAAGGCTTTCGGGTGAAAGTGGTTTGTTGATGTATTTTTTTACGTAATGATACTTTTTTGACCTACTCATATCTTGCGGATTGATTGAAGAAGTAAGCATCACGATTTTGCAATACTCTTTGGTAGCGGGGCTAAGGGTTTCAAATTCATCAAGGAACTGAAAACCGTCCATCAGGGGCATATCAATATCCAAGAAAATCAGTTCGGGTAGCCCTTGATTGCCCGTAAGCGGAGCAATTTTTTCAATATTTTTCAGAAATTCAATGGCACTTTTTCCGCCTGTGTGAGTAAAGATGTAGTCGCAAATGTTAGAGGCTTCAATAATTTTTTGATTGATGAGATTATCTATCTCATTGTCATCAATGAGCATAATGGCTTTATATGGTTTATTTGCCGACATATTTTATAGGGATTGTTTTTAAGAAAATTGTTTCATTTCAGATTTCAATAATAAATTATTTTTGCTTATTGAGCAAACAAACTGCCCTAAAACTTTTGCTGAAAAACAAAAAATGCCACTCTGTATGGAATGGCATTTGGTTTCTGCTTAATTTCTTTTAAACCAATTCTTCTTCGACGGCTACTTTCGCCAAGTAGTAATCGCGATTCATTCTTGCGATATTTCGGACAGAAATACCTTTTGGGCATTGTGCCTCGCAAGCACCTGTGTTGGTACAAGCACCGAAGCCTTCGGCATCCATTTGAGCAATCATTTTTTGTACGCGACGATAGCGTTCGGGTTGTCCTTGTGGCAGTAAGCCGAGATGAGCGATTTTAGCAGAAACAAAGAGCATCGCCGAAGCATTTTTACAAGAAGCTACACAAGCACCACAACCAATGCAGGTAGCCGCATCCATAGCTTCACTGGCAACGCTTTTAGGAATAGGTATTTCGTTGGCATCAATGGTTACACCTGTATTCACCGAAATATATCCTCCTGCTTGAATGATACGGTCAAAGGCACTTCTATCCACCGCTAAGTCTTTGATAACGGGGAAGGCTTTGGCTCTCCAAGGTTCAATATAGATAGTGTCGCCATCTTTGAAACTACGCATATGCAGTTGGCACGTAGTAGTTTGTTTGGGGCCGTGAGGTTGCCCATTGATGTAGAGGCTACACATACCGCAAATACCTTCGCGGCAGTCGTGGTCAAAGGCGATAGGGTCTTCTCCTTTGCGAATTAGGTCTTCGTTGAGAACATCAAGCATTTCCAAAAAAGACATATCAGGTGAGGCAGTTACCTTGTATTCTACCATTCTGCCTTTGTCGTTTCTGTTCTTTTGTCGCCAGACTTTTAGCGTCAAGTTCATTTTTTGATTACTATTGCCTGCCATATAATTTTGGAAGTTTTATTTTTATATGAAAAATTTTGCGAAGTGTACTTTACATTCATAATTTTTTGTGTAGTGAAAATGTTTAAGCTAATTTTTATTTGCCAAAAACCTACTTCGTATGTTTTTTATATCATCATTGGTAATATTTGAGGTTTTTTTGAGTTTTTCGATAAAGGCATCTATTTCAAAATCTTCTGCGGGACAACCTATATTTTCGCCCTTATCTTTGGAATCTTCAAGCATTGAGCCATTTTTATCTAAAATTACCCAATAAGGTAAGCCTTGCCCTTCACCTCCATACTTTTTCATAACTTCAGAAGCACCCTGATTTTCCAAAGACTTGTTAGCAGGGCTTTCCAACACCGTAAGATAAGTAATGATGTAGTTTTTCTCAAAAAAATCTTTACAATTTTTATCTAAAATAGCTTTTTCCATTCTCTTGCACCAACCGCACCACGAAGCGTGAAAGATGAGAAAAACTTTTTTATTTTGTTTTTTAGCCTGTTTGAATGCTTTGTCCAATACACTTTGAGCAGTAGGTGTTTTTTGTGCAAAAGCATTCAAGGTAAATAAACATATCAATAAAAAGAATACATATTTTTTCATAAGTAGTTAGACATTAGTTTTAGATGTTAGTAATTAGACAAAATCTTGTTTTTCAAGTTTTTACACAAATACAAGTGTCTGTTTAATTTTGTTGAGGCACTTAAGTAGTTCCACAAAATTAAACGTATATTTACATTTTGGTAGTGTATAACAAGTAATGCTAAGGCAAAAAAACAACGTCATTACGAGGTTTGCGATAGCAAACCGAAGTAATCTGTCTGTTTGAAAGATTGCTTCGCCTGCGGCTCGCTGGTGACGAGAAAACCAATTTTTACAGAAACATAAATGTACGTTTAATTTTGTTGAGGCACTTAGCACTATTTTATTCTTCAAAAACTTGTTCCAAACTTATTTTCAAATCAGGGAAGAGATACGAACTGGCAGTATCGTCAGTTACGTAAGTCTGGTAAAGATAATATTTTCCTTGCTCATTAAGAACAAATTGCTGTAAAATTTCTTCATAAGGATAAATTACCCAATACTCTGGCACGCTGTTTTCTTCGTAAAGTTGGTATTTGATTTTCATTTCTTTCTTGGAATTTCCTTTTGAGAGAATTTCCACAATCAAATCAGGCGAACCAAGGCAACCTTGCTCGTCTAATTTGTTTTTATCACAAATAATGCACAAGTCAGGTTGCACTACTGAAAAAATCTCTTTATCCGATTTTACAGACTTCCTTTTATCCAACAAACGCACATCAAACGGAGCAGTAAATAAACTGCACGAACTTTTTTCTTTTTTTAGAAAATTTCCAAATAATAGTGTTAAATTTAAAGAGATTCTTTGATGTTTTACGTTTGGGGCAGGCGACATTCTGAACACCTTGCCCTTGATTAACTCCAAATGCTCCTCAAAACGCCAAAGCAGGTAATCGGCGTAAGAATAGGTTTGGGTAAGGTCTAAGGTGTCAAGGCTTTTCATTGTAGTTTATTCTTCAAAAACTTGTTCCAAACTGACTTTCAAATCGGGGAAGAGATACGAACTGGCGGTATCGTCAGTTACGTAAGTTTGGTAAAGATAATATTTTCCTTGCTCATTGAGAACAAATTGCTGTAAAATTTCTTCATAAGGATAAATCACCCAATACTCTGCCACGCTGTTTTCCTCGTAAAGTTCGTATTTGATTTTCATTTCTTTTTTAGAGTTTCCTTTTGAAAGAATTTCTACAATCAAATCGGGCGAACCGAGACAGCCTTGCTCGTCTAATTTATTTTTATCGCAAATGATGCACAAATCGGGCTGTACTACACTGAAAATCTCTTGATTTGACTTTACAGATTTACGCCTATCCAACAAACGCACATCAAAAGGAGCAAAAAAGACTTGACATTTAGATTTTTTCTTAGAAAAATACTTTTTGAAAATGAAATGCAAGTTAGAAGCTGTTCTTTGATGTTTTACATTGGGGGCAGGTGACATTCTGAACACCTTGCCTTTGATTAGCTCCAAATGCTCCTCAAAACGCCAAAGCAGGTAGTCGGCATAAGAATAGGTTTGGTTCAGGTCTAAGGTTTCAATGGTGTTCATAACAAATCTGTTTTCAGGTAAATATCTTTGAGCAATGCTTCACACTCTCCAATTTTCAGCACTTCATCAGGATTTTTAGATAAATGCAAAATCCAATCATTTTCGGTAGTACGTTTGTAACTTTTTACCGATACGCTTTCGCTATCCACAAGCCAATATTCCTGCAAACTCTCCAAGGTAAAGTAACACTCCATTTTCTCGTTGCTATCATAGGCGGAGGTGCTTGTTGATAGCACCTCAATAATAATCGTAGGGTTCAGTAAAACGTCTAAGCCTTTGCATTTTTCATATTTTTCTTCCTCACAAACTATTGTTACATCTGGAAATACGTATTTTTTACATTTTGAGAGTTTCACAAGCATATCGCTCGGAAATATGGAACACTTTTTGTATCTCAAACAATTATTGAGCTCAAAAATAAAATTGGAGACCAAAATATTATGGTTTCTTGAAGCCCCCGCCATAGCGACTACCTCGCCTGCGTGATACTCTAATTTGACCTCACTTTTGGCTAATTGCTCAAAATATTCTTGGGGGGATATTTTTACGAGCGTTTCCATTACAACAAATCTGTTTTCAGGTAAATATCTTTGAGCAATACTTCACACTCTCCAATTTTCAGCACTTCATCAGGGTTTTTACTTAAATGCAAAATCCAATCGTTTTCGGTAGTACGTTTGTAACTTTTCACCGATACGCTTTCGCTATCTATGAGCCAATACTCCTGCAAACTTTCTAAGGTAAAATAACACTCCATTTTTTCGTGGCTATCATAGGCGGAGGTGCTTGCTGATAGCACCTCAATAATAATCGTAGGGTTGAGTAAAACGTCTAAGCCTTTGTATTTTTCTAAATTACGTTCCCCACATACGATTGTAACATCTGGATAGATATATTTTTCGCAGGTAGAAACTTTAACAAGCATATCGCTTGGATATACAAAACAATTTTTGTGTATCAAGCAGAAATTTAAAAATGTAACAATGTTGCCTACAATTAAGTTGTGTTTTTCACTGGCTCCTGCCATAGCGACTACCTCGCCTGCGTGGTATTCTAATTTGACCTCACTTTTGGCTAATTGCTCAAAATATTCTTGGAGTGATATTTTTATGAGTGTTTCCATTATAGCAAATCAGTTTTCAAATAAATATCTTTGAGCAAAACCTCACACTGACCAATTTTCAGCACTTCGTCAGGATTTTTGGATAGATGCAAAATCCAATCATTGTCGGGGTTGCGTTTGTAACTTTTCACCGATACGCTTTCGCTATCTATGAGCCAATATTCCTGCAAACTTTCTAACGTAAAATAACACTCCATTTTTTCGTGGCTGTCGTAGGCGGCAGCACTTGCCGATAGCACCTCTATAATAATCGTAGGGTTGAGCAGAACGTCTAAACCTTTGTGTTTTTCATATTTTACTTCCTCACAAACTATTGTTATATCTGGAAATACATATCTTTCACAGGCAGGTAACTTGATAAGCATATCGCTGGGAAGAAGGATACAATTCTTGTGTTTAAGACAAGGATAAAGCTCTCCCAAGATGTTAGCCACTAAAAGATTATGATTTTTTGAAGCCCCCATCATAGCGACTACCTCGCCTGCGTGATACTCTAATTTGACCTCACTTTTGGCTAATTGCTCAAAATACTCTTGGGGGGATATTTTTACGAGCGTTTCCATTACAACAAATCTGTTTTCAGGTAAATATCTTTGAGTAATACTTCACACTCTCCAATTTTCAGCACTTCATCAGGGTTTTTACTTAAATGCAAAATCCAATCGTTTTCGGTAGTACGTTTGTAACTTTTCACCGATACGCTTTCGCTATCTATGAGCCAATACTCCTGCAAACTTTCTAACGTAAAATAACACTCCATTTTTTCGTGGCTGTCGTAAGCAGCAGTGCTTGGTGAAAGCACTTCAATAATTATGCTTGGATTGAGTAAAACGTCTAAACCTTTTTGCTGTTCGTATTTCTCCTCTCCACAAACTACAATCACGTCAGGAAAAGTGTATTTATCGCAAGTAGGAATTTTTACAAGTAAATCACTGGGGAAAATTTTACATTGCTTTCTTTTCAAACAAGTTCCTAATTCTATAATTACATTAGAAACCAAAATGTTATGACTTTTTGAAGCCCCCGCCATAGCAGTAATTTCGCCTGCGTGGTATTCTAATTTTACTTCACTTTTGGCTAATTGCTCAAAATATTTTTGGGGGGATATTTTTACGAGCGTTTCCATTACAACAAATCTGTTTTCAGGTAAATATCTTTGAGCAATACTTCACACTCTCCGATTTTCAGCACTTCATCAGGGTTTTTACTTAAATGCAAAATCCAATCGTTTTCGGTAGTACGTTTGTAACTTTTCACCGATACGCTTTCGCTATTTATGAGCCAATATTCCTGCAAACTTTCTAAGGTAAAGTAACACTCCATTTTTTCATAGCTGTCTTTGGCAGCAGTACTTTCGGAAAGCACCTCTACCACGATTGTAGGATTGAGCAATACATCTAAACCACGATATTTTTCTTTCTGTACCTTGCTGCAAATTATTGTTACATCAGGATATACGTATTTTTTGCAAATGGGAAGTTTCAAAAGCATATCACTTGGATACACCTTGCAATTTTTATATTTGAGGCAGTTTGCAAGCTCATTGATTAGATTTACAACAATTAGGTTATGATTTTCACTCGCCCCTGCCATAGCAACCACTTCGCCTGCGTGGTATTCTAGTTTTACCTCACTTTTGGCTAATTGCTCAAAATATTCTTGAGGTGATATTTTTACGAGGGTTTCCATTATAGCAAATCAGTTTTCAAATAAATATCTTTGAGCAAAACCTCACACTGACCAATTTTCAGCACTTCATCAGGATTTTTAGATAAATGCAAAATCCAATCATTTTCGGGGTTGCGTTTGTAGCTTTTTACCGATACGCTTTCGCTATCTATGAGCCAATACTCCTGCAAACTTTCTAACGTAAAATAACACTCCATTTTTTCGTGACTGTCGTAGGCGGCAGTGCTTGCCGATAACACCTCTATAATAATCGTAGGGTTGAGCAGAACGTCTAAGCTTTTATGTTTTTCTTTTTGCACTTCATCGCAAACTATTGTTACATCAGGAAATACATATTTTTCGCAAATGGGAAGTTTAACAAGAATATCACTGGGCAAAACTTTGCATTTATTTTTTTTGAGGCAAGTGCCTAACTCCACAATTATGTTGGACACTATAAAATTATGATTAAACGAAGCCCCCGCCGTAGCAACGATTTCGCCTGCGTGGTACTCTAATTTGACCTCACTTTTGGCTAATTGCTCCAAATACTCTTGGGGGGATATTTTTACGAAGGTTTCCATTTTACCTTTTAGTTGCAACAAAGCATTTGTATATTAAAAAACTTTTGGAAAGTTTTAAACTTTCCAAAAGTTTAAAGCGACTATTTATAGCTTCTTTGCGTAAGTTTTACATTTTCGAAGATGAGTTCTTCTTTATGCAAAACTTCGGGTTGGTTATCGCCTTTATATTCCCAAGCGGCTACGTAGGCGTAGTTTTCGTCATCGCGTTTGGCTTCGCCTTCGTATTGGTATTCTTCACGGAAGTGTCCTCCACAAGATTCGTTTCTGTTCAAGGCATCATCAACCATCAATTCGCCCAATTCCAAGAAATCAGCAACACGATAGGCTTTTTCGAGGGTTTGATTAAACTCCTCGTTTGTACCTGTAACCTTTACGTTATTCCAGAATTCTTCACGCAGTTCTCTGATTTTACCTTTGGCATATTTTAAGCCTTCGGCATTACGAGACATACCGCAGTAATCCCACATAATTTTGCCTAAGTCTCTGTGAATTTCGTCAACTGTACGTTTTCCATTGATAGAAAGAATCTTTTGGATACGGTCTTTCACTTCCTTTTTAGCACTTTCGAAGGCAGGGTGAGAGGTAGGTAATTTTTCGGCAGGTCCAATGGTTGCCAAATAGTCTCCGATGGTGTAAGGAATAATAAAATAACCATCAGCCAAACCTTGCATCAGAGCGGAAGCTCCTAAACGATTGGCACCGTGGTCTGAGAAATTCGCCTCGCCAAGAGCATACAGCCCTTCAATGGTTGTCATTAAGTTGTAATCTACCCACAAACCGCCCATAGTATAATGTACGGCAGGGTAAATCATCATAGGTACTTCGTAGGGGTCTTGGTCGGTAATTTGCTTGTACATATCAAACAAATTACCATATTTAGCTTCGATTACAGCTCTGCCATCGCGTTTGATAGCATCAGCAAAATCAAGATACACAGCCAGCCCCGTTTGGCTTACGCCTCTGCCCTCGTCGCAAACATATTTAGCATTACGCGAAGCTACATCACGAGGTACAAGATTACCGAATGAAGGGTATTTTCTCTCCAAGAAATAGTCTCGGTCTTCTTCTTTAATATCCTTAGGCGATTTTAGTCCTTTGCGGATAGCTTCGGCATCTTCTATTTTTTTAGGCACCCATACGCGTCCGTCGTTACGCAAAGATTCGGACATCAAAGTTAATTTTGACTGATAATTACCCGATACGGGGATACAAGTAGGGTGAATTTGTGTAAAACAAGGATTAGCAAACAAGGCACCACGTTTGTGAGCTCGCCACGCTGCCGAGCCATTTGAGTTCATCGCATTGGTAGAGAGGAAAAACACGTTTCCGTAACCACCAGTGCAAAGTAGTACGGCGTGAGCAGAGTGAGCTTCTATTTCTCCTGTAACAAGGTTACGCGTAATGATTCCACGGCATCTACCATTTTCTACTACTACGTCCATTAATTCGGTACGCGTGAACATTTGTACTTTGCCTGCGGCAATTTGCCTACTAAGAGCCTGATAAGCCCCTAAGAGTAGTTGTTGTCCTGTTTGACCTTTGGCATAGAAGGTACGCGATACCTGAGCACCACCAAAAGAACGATTATCCAAAAGTCCGCCATATTCGCGTGCAAAAGGCACACCTTGTGCAACGCATTGGTCAATAATATTTACCGAAACCTGTGCTAAACGATATACGTTTGCTTCTCTGGCTCTGTAATCACCGCCTTTGATGGTATCATAAAACAAACGATACACGCTATCGCCATCGTTTTTATAGTTTTTGGCGGCATTGATACCACCTTGTGCCGCTATAGAGTGAGCACGACGAGGGCTGTCTTGAAAACAGAAAGCCTTTACATTGTAGCCTAATTCGGCAAGTGTAGCCGCCGCCGAAGCTCCCGCCAAACCTGTACCAACTACAATGATTTCGTATTTACGTTTATTAGCAGGACTGACAAGTTTCAGGTTGAACTTATGTCTATCCCATTTCTCTGCAAGAGGTCCTTCTGGAATTTTTGAGTCTAACTTCATATTTTATTGTTGTTTTGTATATCAAAAGAAAAAATAGTTTCAAATTTTTTTGACTAAATTTTTATCCCGCACTACCTTCTATCATTTTTTTACCTTCTCTGGGCTTGATATTCAGAGAGATGATAAAAGCTAAAACTGCCGCAACACTCAGCACAATCGGAGCGGTGCTTTCCTGTTTTAAAAACATCAGCACGGGAATACACGCATACGCCGCAGGTACAAATACCGCAAAGGCAATTCCGATATGATGAATAAGTGGAGTATATTTTTTATGATTTATGCCTAATGTTTGAAACGCACTCTTGAAGCCATGAAATAAATGGAAAGCAAGCCCGACCATAGAGATTACATACAAACCTACTATCCAAGCCTCTGAAAAAGCAATTTGAGTAGCTTCGTACAAATTGTGTATGGTTTTGCCATCAAGAGTAATATTGTTTAAGCCACCAAACTTAGACTTTGCCCAGAAGGCTTGTAAATGCACTACCAAGAAAATCAGAACAATAGTACCCAGCAGCATCATATTTCTTGATGCCCACGAGCTACTTTTACCCATATTGCTGTAAACATATTGCACAGGTCGAGCCTGTCTGTTTTTGATTGTGAGCAAAATGCTCGTTACAATATGTAAAACGATAAAAAAGAAATTACCGATAGAAATAGTCTGGATAAGCGGATTATGCCCCATAAAGTCGGCATAACGATTGAAAGCCTCCCCCCCATCGTTTTTGAGGAGTTGCAAGTTACCTAACAGATGTACCACCAAAAACAAAATCAAGAACAGCCCTGTAAGAGCCATAATAAGCTTTCTACCAAGCGTGCTGGTAAGCATATCTACGAGCCAGTTTTTTGTAATTGTTGCGGTTGCCATAATTTTTTGATTTTTTTAGGATTTTTTGAAGTTTTTATTATTTACAAAATGTAAAGCAAAATTGTTTTAGCTTCAAATCTACGGATTAGAGCAATAGAAAACAACAAAGCAGGTTTATTTTTAATCATTCTAAACAAAGTGAATTACAAAAAAATAATTTTTTGTAATAGGCAAAAGAGAGAGATATTTTTGTGGATGTAAAAGACGTATTTAGAAAAAAAGTACAAAAACTTGCTTATTGAATCTTGTAAAAAAATATCTAAAAACTTCGTAAAAGTATTTTACAAAATCCTGCACTTGTATTCCTAATTTTTTTTGTATGTTTGTGCATCTTGGAATTTCATCAACCAAATTTTTATTTGTATGGCTGTTTTAGTAAATAAAAACTCTCGTGTCATTGTGCAAGGTTTTACAGGCTCCGAAGGCACTTTTCACGCTCAACAAATGATTGAGTATGGTACTAATGTAGTGGGTGGCGTAACCCCTGGTAAGGGAGGGCAAAAGCATTTAGACAGAGAGGTGTTCAATACCGTTAGTGATGCCGTAGAAAAAACTGGTGCCAATGTATCTATTATTTTTGTACCCCCTGCTTTCGCTGCCGATGCCATTATGGAGGCTGCCAATGCCGAAATAGAGGTAATTATCTGTATTACAGAGGGTATTCCTGTAAAAGATATGATGTTTGTCAAAGAATATTTAAAAAATAAAAAATCAAGACTGATAGGACCGAATTGCCCCGGTGTGATTACTCCCGGTGAGGCAAAAATTGGTATTATGCCCGGTTTCGTTTTCAAAAAAGGTAGAATAGGTATTGTTTCTAAGTCGGGTACGCTTACTTATGAAGCCGCCGACCAGATAGGCAAAGCTGGTCTGGGGATTTCGACAGCTATAGGTATTGGCGGAGACCCTATCATCGGCACACCTACCAAAGAAGCCGTAGAACTCCTGATGAACGACCCCGACACAGATGCTATCGTAATGATTGGCGAGATAGGTGGAAATTATGAAGTCATAGCCTCCGAATACATCAAATCCACAGGAAATGCTAAACCTGTTGTAGGCTTTATTGCAGGACAGACTGCCCCCAAAGGCAGACGTATGGGACATGCAGGAGCTATCGTAGGTGGGAAAGATGATACCGCACAAGCTAAAATGGAAATTATGGCAAGTTGCGGAATTCACGTAGTACACTCACCCGCAGACATAGGAGCTACTATGCTCAAAGCTTTGGGAATATAGCTCTCTCTTTTTTACTCGAAAACGAGCAGGTCTTTGATATTTGCTCGTTTTCTATAATAAAAATGCTTTGACTTAACACAAGCACGTTTTTATTGGTTATTTTACATTTTATTTTACATTATTTTACTACATCAACCTTATAGATAAAATACTTGGTCTCTCCCTGCCAAGGAAAAACCCAATACTTTTCACGATAATGTAAATTAACTTGCCTGCCCGAGTATTTTTCCAAATCAGCGATGACTTGTTTTTCAGAAGAATTAACAGAAAACAAAAAACGCTGTGGGTTAATTCTGTCTTCAGTACCTTGTCTCAGCTCTCCTTCCCACGTTTTAAAAATAACCCCTTTACGAGAGAATTTATCCAAAACACCAGCTCTTGTGCCTTCGCTGTACACTCCAAAAGTCATGTACGAAACATAAGTAATACCTATAACCAAAAGCACAGAAAAAGTTATTATGGTATATTTTTTTGTTTTACTCATAAATCAGCAGATTTTTTTTCTTCGGAAAGAATTTTTGTATCTACACTTTCTTCTTTTTCTTTTTTGGGAAATAAAAGCGACAGCGTAATACTTGTAGCCAAAATGCTAATGATAATATAAATGGAATAAACAGGTTGGAAGCCTATCGCTTTTAGCGGATATTCTAATATCATTTTTGCTCCAATGAAAGTTAGTAAAACTCCCAAACCATATTTGAGATAATGAAAAAGGTGCATCACATTAGAAAGCAAGAAAAACATTGAGCGTAAGCCCATTATAGCGAAGATGTTGGAAAAATAGGCGATGGGTTGGTCGTGTGTGATGCCCAAAACAGCAGGTACAGAATCTACAGCAAAAATTAAATCAGTAAATTCTACAATCATCAAAACTAAAAACAGCGTTGTCATCATTTTTTTACCATTCTTCTTTACGAAAAATTTATCTCCTTCGTAATGCGGATAAACCGAGAAATAACGCGAGGCAAACCGAACCACAGGGTGCTTTTGGGGGTCTATTTCCTCCTCGTCATCATCATCTTTCTCGAAGAAAATCTTAACGCCCTGATACACCAAAAAAGCCCCGAACACATACAGAATCCAATGTATTTGTTTTACTAATTCTATCCCCAAGAATATAAAAATAAAACGCATAACGATAGCTCCCAAAACTCCCCAAAACAGCACTTTCTTGTAATACTCTTCACGTAAGCCAAACGAAGAAAATATCAGAATAATCACAAAAATATTATCTGCCGAGAGGGCGTACTCAATAAGGTAAGCAGTGATAAACTCTACCGAAATGTAATTTCGATAAATTTGTAAATTTTCCTCAAAACTCTTGTCAGGACTAAGAGCCAATACGCTTCTATCTTCAATATCCACTCTTTCAATAATTTCTTCAAGAGTTTGCGGATTGTGAATGAGATGCCCTTCGTAACGCAAAAAAATAAAAAAAGCCAGTGCCAAAGATACCCACACTACACTCCAAATCGCCGCCTCTTTGAAGCTAATCGTATGACTTGACTTAGAAAAAACCCCTAAATCCAGAGCAAGCATTAACAATATGAAAACAAGAAAGGAAGAAAAAAAGAGAGTTTCGCTACTGAACATAGTTTGAAATGTAAATCTTATCGGGAAAGATATAAACTTTTTTGCATCATACGAAAATAAATTATGTTTTTTATCATAGCTACGCCCTGCTTTTTCAAAATTTAGTCAATACTACAACGTAAAGGCAAATGTAAGATTTTTATATGAATTTGCAAAATAAATATTTTGTAGGTAAAAATGTAAATTTCGTAGATTTTTTTAGATTTGTTTCTAATTCAACAAAAAACTCATCAATATGCCTGTAGATGTAAGTATTTACGAAAAAATGTTTGCTAATAACCACGAATAGGTGCAAGAAAAATTAGCTCAAAATCCTAATTATTTTGAAGAACTCTCAAAAGGGCAAACTCCCAAATTTCTTTGGATAGGTTGTTCGGATAGCCGCGTACCTGCCGAAGAGATAACAGGTACAAAACCGAGCGAAATGTTTGTGCATAGAAATATCGCCAATATGGTCGTGCATACCGACATCAATTTTTTGAGCGTGTTGCAGTATGCTGTTCAGGTTTCACACGTACAACATATCATTGTTTGCGGACATTATGGCTGTGGGGGAGTGTTTGCTTCAATGAAACAAGAAGACTACGGCTTGGTGAATAAATGGCTGTGGAACATCAAAGAAGTCTATTACAAAAATCGTGAAGAATTAGATAAAATTGTAGATGAAAAAGAAAGAGGCAACCGATTGGTAGAGCTAAACGTAATAGAGCAAGTCTATAACCTTGCCGAAACTTCATTTGTACAAAAGGCTTGGCTCAATAGAGAACTTAGCATTCACGGTTGGGTCTTTGATCTGAAAACTGGACTTATCAAAGATTTGAACATAAAATTAGATGAACAAAAAGCCTTGCACCCAATTTTTCACTACAAAGCCGCACAAACAAGCTCTTAATTTTTTGAAAGTTGTTTTTGCTCGCCTTCGTATTTAGAAGGGCATTTCATCAGGATTTTATCGGCAACAAACTGGTTGTTTTTGTTGAAAGCACCTACTACAACCACCTGCTCCGAGCGTTCAAAGTCTTGTGGTTTGGCATCGTTGTAATAGACTTTTTCTTTACGTCCTTTGTTGTCAATCAGTTCAAAAACAAACAAATTCGGATTTAATTTAGGTTCATATTGCAAACCAACAGGTTTGCCAAAGCTATTTTTAGGTAACTGCCCGATTACGTGAACTTTTTTGTCTTTCCCTTTTTGAGCAAGAGCCTGAGCCTGCGAAAAATCTACGTATTCGCTGGCGTCTCCCATTGCCACCACAATAAAACCTACGGCTACGGCAATGGCTACAATCGCTAAAATGTGTGCGGGTTTCATATCTTTATTGCTTAAAATTTTCTTTATCTTGTTTTTCTAAATTTGTAATTTTTTGGTCTAAACGTACTACATACAACAAAATTCCAAACATAATGATTGCCAAAACTGCCACTACGACATAAAATTTTTCATCGGTACGGAAAAAGTTTTCAACCGAATTTTGTGCCAATGCAGGAACAAAACTACATACAAGTACCAACAAACTGATGAACTTTCGCATTTTAGATGATTTTTTTGCAAAACTACTATTTTTAATTTTCTTTACAATGATTTTACTCATTGTTTTATCTTTTTGTTTATGGATTTTCTACCTGAAAATATTGAACGCTACGCTCTCCAACATACCGATAGCGAAGCCGATTACTTGCAAGAACTTCAACGCCAAACACACCTGCAAGTCCTGATGCCGAGAATGCTCTCGGGGCATCTGCAAGGGCGATTTTTGGCTATGTTTTCAAAGTTATTGCAACCCCAAAATATTTTAGAAATAGGCACTTACACAGGCTACTCGGCTTTGTGTTTGGCTGAAGGTTTGGCTGAAAATGGCAAACTTGTTACAATTGATATAAACGAAGAATTAGAAAATTTTACCAAAAGTTTTTTTGAAAAAGCAAGTATGCAAGATAAAATAAAAATGCTGATTGGCAATGCTTTGGATATAATTCCTACGCTTTCGCAAACGTGGGATTTGGTGTTTATTGATGCCGATAAAATCAATTACAAAAAATACTACGAGTTGGTGTTGCCACAAGTACGCACAAGCGGCTGGATTATTGCCGATAACGTGCTTTGGTCGGGAAAAGTAGTTGACAAGCAAGCCCAAGACAAAGATACACAAGCTCTTAGAGAATTTAATGATTTTGTGCAAAACGATACAAGAGTAAGCAATTTTCTACTTCCCCTACGTGACGGACTGCTCATAATGCAAAAAATCTGTAAGTAAGTGATTTTTGTTTGCATTCAATATGCTTTTCAGAAGAACAAAGGACTTTTTCTGGTCGTAAAATTTGATATCTTTTTCTAAAAACACTTCTGATGGAGTGTATTTTATAGTTTTGAATAATCTTTTTGAAGTGCTAATCTTTGTTTTGCTAAATTGCACAGAGTTTTATGACGAACAGAGGGATAAAAATAGTATGCCCGATTGGCAAAAATTAGAGCATTGAGATAATCTCCTCTCTCGTAAGCCAAAACTCCTTGATTGTAAAGCTGTAAGCCAATCAAGTGGGTCAATTTTATTTTGGTAATTATTTGGTAATTTTGGAGAGTTTCGGTTATTTTCTTTTCATCATCTATCAGTCCTCCTGAAAAAAAGGCAGTGCTTTCAATCAGTAGCCTGCGGTTGTTTTCTAAAAATACTATCAAAAAAGTATGGGTTGGAGTTTCGTAATACTCGCATTTGTAGTGCATTTTTTCCAAAAAATAGCCTATAAGTGCAGTACCTACCACACAATTGTATTTGCCCGAAACAATAGTTTGAGCAAAATTTGCCGTTTTATGATACCTTTTTAGATATTTTCTGTGTAAAAAATTGAAAATATATTTTATGAATATTCTATCATCTTTGTTTTTTAGTTTTTTTGTTTGAAACTTTTGCAAATCTTCATTTACTTTTTTTGTAAAATTTGCTTGCAAATTTTCAGATAAATCAGCTTCAATTTTTATCATGCACGACAAAACATCTTGGGCAAAGCCACTCTCAAAAAGCAAAACAAGCAATATGTAGGCATAAAGGATTTTCAATGTTAATAAATTGTTATTAAATTTAACTTCAATTTAACATTGAATTAACAATTAAAAAAAATAAAAGTTCCCTTTTCGATGAATTGGTAACTTTTCATAGTTTTGAAAACTTTATTATGAACTTACTTGAGCGGGTACAAGAAGTTTTAGCAGAAGTTAAAGGCTTACAACATAGAGAAAGTCCAAGATTTAGAGAATTTTCGTTTGACTTTTAAGTAGTTCCACAAGATTAAAAAGACACTTTCATTGGTATAAAATGCTGATAGACAATTTTTTGTCTTGCCTCTTGTGTCCTGCCTCTTGTGTCTAATTACTTATCGCCAAAAAAGGAAAAATTCCTGCTCTGATGAAAAAAGTAAAAAATATTGCCCCCGCAGAACGTAAAAATTTTGCTTTGGAAGCCAACAAACTCAAATGCGTACCTTTTCGGTAAGGCGTGTTTTCCACTTTGAGAGACTTATCTACATCTACACCAAATCAAAAAATTGGTATCGTAGAAAGTTTCAAATATACGACCTTGAAAAGCCCCTTTATCCTTTGAGGCACTGAAAGTCAGCGATAGCCAAAGGAATTTAGGGATTGAAGTTAAAAAAAACTATTGATTTTGAGTATAACTATTGGTTGTAGAAATGGCTATTACTCTTTTATTCCCAATATCTGAAACATAAAAGCATAATTGAGAGCCAACTCTTTAAGAGCCTGAAACCTTCCTGAAGCTCCACCGTGTCCTGCATCTAAGTTTGTGTAGAGTAAGAGCATATTGTTATCGGTTTTGGTGGCACGCAATTTAGCTACCCACTTAGCTGGCTCCCAGTATTGTACTTGCGAGTCGTAAAATCCTGTGGTTACGAGCATATTGGGGTAGCGTTGCGGTTCTACTTGGTCGTAAGGGGAGTAGGAAAGCATATAGATGTAGCTATCAATATTTTTCGGATTGCCCCACTCGTCCCACTCGCTTGTGGTAAGCGGTATGCTTTCATCGAGCATTGTAGTAACTACATCTACAAAAGGTACTTCGGCAATAATGCCCCTATACAAATCGGGACGCATATTGGCTATTGCCCCCATCAGCAAACCTCCTGCACTGCCCCCTTCGGCAAAAAGTTTTTCGCGAGAAGTGTATTTGTTTTCAATCAGATACACCGAGCAGTCAATAAAATCGTAGAAAGTATTTTTCTTTTTAAACATTTTGCCATCGTCGTACCAAGCACGCCCTAAATCTTGCCCACCTCTTACGTGGCAAAGGGCATACACAAAACCTCTATCCAAGAGGCTCAGCCTTGTAGAACTAAAATACACGTCCATACTTGCTCCATACGAGCCGTAGGCATACTGCAAGAGAGGAGCAGAACCATCTTTTTTGGTATTTTTGTGATAAACAATAGAAACAGGCACTTTGGCACCATCGCGGGCAGTTACGTAGATGCGTTCGGTAATGTAATTTTCAGGAGCAAAATTTTTGTCCAAAACTTCTTGGCGTTTCATGAGAGTTTTGGTGCGTTTCTCCATATCGTAGTCGTAGGTGGAGTTGGGCGTAGTGAGCGAAGTGTAACCATAACGCAAAATTTTGGTATCAAAATCGGGGTTAATGGAGACGTAAGCTGTGTAAGCAGGTTCGCCAAAGTCTAAATAATGTTCTTGTCTATCTTTCCAACGAATAATACGCATTTGCAAAAGTCCGTTTTTGCGTTCGGTAACAACAAGAAAATCCTTAAAAATCTCGGTATCTTCTAAATACACATCTTTGCGGTGTGGGATAACTTCTTTCCAAAGTTTTACATCATCAGTTTTTTTGATGCTGGTTTCCATTAGTTTGTAGTTGGGAGCATCGAGATTGCTAACGATATAAAACTTGTCGGCATAATGACTTACGCTGTACAGGTGGTCTTTTTGGCGAGGTAGAAATACACGGAATTTTCCATTAGGCTTATCGGCTTCTAAAATTTGCGTTTCGTTGGCAAGCGTACTTGATGAAAGTATCATCAAATACTTTTTAGATTTAGTTTTAGTGATGTAACAACTAAATGTTTCATCTTTTTCTTCGTAAATGAGTTCATCTTTACTTGGGTCTGTTCCGAGAATATGTTTGTAGATTTGAAAAGAACGCAAGGTTTGCAGGTCTTGGCGGCTATAAAAGAGGGTTTGGTTATCATTTGCCCATACTAAATTGCCCGTAGTGTTTTTGATTACATCGGGGAGGTTTTTGCCTGTTTTGAGGTCTTTGAGGTAGATGTTGTAAATTCTTCGGCTCACGGTATCGGTGGCGTAGGCGAGGAGTTGGTTGTTGGTGCTAATAGCCATTGTACCAAGAGCAAAGTATTTGGTATTTTTGGCAAGTTCGTTTTGGTCTAAAAGAATTTCTTCTTTGGCTTTCAAATCTCCTTTTTTACGGCAATTGATAGCATATTCTTTGCCTTTTTCAAAACGAGTGTAATAAAAATAGCCGTCCATTTTGTAAGGGAGGCTCTCGTCATCTTCTTTGATACGAGCTTTCATTTCCTCAAAAAGTTTTTCGCGAAGCTGTTTGCTTGGGGCAAGCATTTTTTCTAAGTAGTCATTTTCGGCTTTGAGGTAAGCGATAACTTCGGGGTTTTCGCGTTCGTTGAGCCAATAATAATTATCAATACGCTTGTGTCCGTGTGTGATAAGTTCTTTGGGCTTAATGGCAGCCTTAGGAGCAATAGGAGTTTGGCTTTTTGCTTTCATAAAACAAAGTAAGGCAAGAATCAGAAGAAACTTTTTCATAAAGATTTTTTTTTGAAACACCGTTGCAAAAAAACGAAAAAATAATGAATTTAGTATGCAAAAGAAAATTATTTGTTGAGTTCGTACACTGCCCGAATAGGAAAGTGGTCGGAGTAAGTGAGTTTGCGGTCGGTTTCAAAATAATGAATTTTAATTTTATCGTTAAAAAATTGATTATCAATTCGTAAGAAAAACAATTTTCCATTATACGAAAAATCGAAGCCTGTGCCTGCTTTTTCAAAGGCATTGTGAAGCAAATTTTTAAAACTTGTGTAAGTATAGCTGTATGGGGTGTCGTTAAAATCGCCTACAACGATAACAGGATACGAACATTTGGCAATGTGTGCCAAAATCAAATCGGTCTGAACGGCTCTTTGCCGAAAGCCTTGCCTCATTCGGTTGAATATGTTGTTGTAATTCTTTTTGAATTCTTCATAATTTTCGTTGCTAAACATTTTTTCTTCGTCTAAGCTAATAGATTGTAAATGAATGTTGTAGATACGCACCGTATCTTTGCCAACAAGAATGTCGGCGTATTGTGCTCGGTTTTTACTTTTGGGAAAAGTAATTTCCTTTGCTCTGATAATCGGGAATTTAGAAAAAATTGCTATGCCAAAGTAATTGTTACGTTTTTCTTTCGTGGGGGCGATGGCATAATGATATTTTTTGTTTTGCCTGATTCTCTCGATGGTATTAAAAACTTTCGAGTCATCTTCGCAGAAAAATTCCTGCAAGCATTTTATATCGCTACTATCTTCTACTACCTGCCGAATGATACTTTTGGCGTGGATACTATCCTTGCCTTGCAAATGGTCATATACATTGAAAACCCTTACATTGTAACTCATTAGGCTGAAAGTCTGTGGATTGCGATTTTTATGATTTTTTCTGAAAGAAAAACTAATGCTACTTTCTAAAAACGGATACCCCACAGCAAGAACAGCCAAAGACAAAAGCCCCTTGAACGATTTATGCAGAAACCAGTGAACAAGAAAAATACAATTAGCCAAAATAAGCACAGGAATTCCCAAAGCCATAAAGCCTGCCCACCAATGCTCATCAGGCGAAAGATAAGCACAATAATAGGCAAATAGTGAAAAAATTGCTACAAGAATATTGGCTACTAATCTTTTTTTACCTTTTCTCAAAACAAGTACTACATTTTTGGTGAGATAATTCAACAAAATTAAATCAGATACTTGTGACTTCAAAAATCTTGCAAAACAATACTATTTTTTGCTTGTCAAGTCTTATGTCTAACTACTTATTTCTGCCAATTCAATCAATTCGCTAAGCATCATAGCGGTTGCCCCCCAAACGATTTTGCCTTCAATATCAAAATAAGGCGTTTCGAAGGTGTATTGTGGCGTTTGGATAATGGTTTTTTTGATAGTTTCGGGGCGTTGGAGAGTGGTTAGGTTGGTTGAGAAAATATCGGCTACTTCTTGGGGGTTGGGGCGTAAGAATGGTTTTTCGTGCATTACGGCAAGTGTGGGATATACCATAAAATTGCTTGCAAACACAAAAAGTGGGCTAAGTTGCCCTAATACTTGCACTTTGCTTATGTCCAAATTTACCTCTTCTTGTGCTTCTCGCAGGGCAGTATAAACGAAGTCGGGGTCGGTTTTTTCTTTTTTTCCACCGGGAAAGGCAACTTGTCCGCTATGAACACCTTTTTCGGTATGGGGGCGTACGATTAAGGGCAAGTGTAGGTTTTGTTGTTGGGGGTACAAGAGTATCAGCACAGCTCCTTCGCGTGTGTGGGCGTTGGGCTTGATGTCAAAATATCGGTCTTTGAAAGCATCGGAAACCATTTTGATTTGGGCTTCTTTGCCCGGCAATTTACCCGAAGCAATTTTTTCTTGTAAAATTTGTATTTGTTGCTCAAAAGTCATTACTAAAAAATTTTCTGTATTGCTTGATTAGGGCGAGCATAGCTGAAACGAGCAATTTCGCAGGCTTCGTAATAGCCATCTAATCCACTGACAACGGCAGTACCTGCTTTTGCCAAATCTATAAACCCATCGGGGCGAATACAATCTTCTTGCACAAAAAACTCCTGCACCTCACCGATTATCAAATAAACTTCGTTGGTTTTTATGAAAATTTCTTCAACAAATTTCATTCCTACTTGAATATGGCTTTCTTGCACGTAAGGGGCAAAGAAATCGTTTTGGTAGAGAGGCGTAAATCCGCAAGCCTCAAATTCCGAAACATTGCGGGGGTATTTGGCAGAGGTTTGGTGAGCTTTTTCTACAAAACTCGTATGTACGTGGTTGAAGGTATAATAGCCTGTTTCGTGGATATTGTCGTAGGTGTGGCGTTCTACGGTAGTTGGTCGCATCACAAAGCCGATATGAGGCGGATTTGCTCCGATATGTACCAAAGAATTAAAAATAGCAAGATTTTCCGTGCCATCTTTACTTTTAGTAGCTACTAAATTGGCATTTTTGAAGCCAATAAGTGTATTCATCAGGTTTCGGCGATAGAGCGTTTCGAGGTCAAGGATTTCGGCTTTGGTGAAATGGCGTAGGTTCATTGCAATTTATTTTGGTAGTTTTCTAATACTTTTCTTACGTTGCCGTATTGTTCGAGCAGTTTTTGGGCTTCGGTTTCGCTTACCGATAACTCCTGAACAATCATTTTTGTTGCTCTTTCAATGAGTTTTGTGTTGGCAAGTTGCATATCTACCATTTTATTGCCTTTTACTCTGCCGAGTTGTATCATAGTAGCGGTAGAAATCATATTCAGTACGAGTTTTTGGGCTGTGCCTGCTTTCATACGCGTACTGCCTGTGATAAATTCTGCCCCTACAATTACCTCAATGGCAATGTCGGAAAATTTAGCTACTTCGGTGTTGGGATTGCAAGTAATGCAAGCCGTAAAGATGTTATTTTCTTGTGCTTTACGCAACCCTCCCACTACGTAAGGCGTTCTGCCCGAAGCGGCAATGCCCACGACTACATCTAAGGTATTGATTTGATAGCCTTGTAAATCTTTCCACGCTTGCTCGGTATCGTCTTCGGCAAATTCTACAGCTTTGCGGATAGCTGTATCGCCTCCTGCTATAATACCAATAACCCAATCGTAAGGTACGCCAAAAGTAGGCGGACATTCCGACGCATCAACAATCCCCAAACGTCCACTCGTGCCTGCTCCTATGTAAAAAAGCCTTCCTCCTAATCGCATTCGGTTTACAATTTCACGGACTAACTTTTCAATCTGTGGAATAGCCTTTTCTACGGCAAAAGGCACGGCTTTATCTTCGGCATTGATACCCTGCAAAATCTCTAAAATGCTTTTTTGCTCTAAATGGTCGTATTTTGATGGCGATTCGGTGATGTTCATTTTTTTAGGCTACGGATTTTATTCTTAGTTCAAATTTTTTTTATACTCATTCAAAAGTGGTTTTTGTAAAAAGTTTTGAGAAAGCTTGCTTTTCTGTACGTTTCGGCTACGCTCAACGTACAGAAAAGTGTAAAACCACTTATTTTTGAGTATAAAATTTTCAACCACTTGTCTTGTATAGTTTTCCATATTTAGCTTGCTTTGTTTTGGCACTAAAATTTCAGGAGCAAAATTAGTAACCAATACTTCTTTAAATTCTTTTTGTGAATTATCGTGATAGCTTATGTAATTACTTTTTATTTCAAATGAATTATGTTGCTTGCTCCACTCTAAAAACTGCTTGTTGATTTTGTCTTTGTAATGTGAAACGTTTGAAATAGCAAATTTTACATTTTGAGTATTTAACCATTCCAAAGAGTCCAGTAGTCTTTTTTCAGTTTTTTCATTCCAAAGTTTATTGTACTCGCTAAATGTAATCAGATAAGGAGGGTCAAGATAAACAAAGTCGTCTTTTTGATATTGAATGGTTTTGAGAAAATCCTCAAAGTCTAAATTAAAAAGTTGTATCTTTCTGTACTTGGTTAGATAGAAATACTCTTTGAGTGCTGTTTCGGTATTTTTATTAAAATCTACGTTGCCAACGGGAAGGTTGTATTCGCCTTTTGCATTAAAACGCAACATTCGGTTAAAGCCGTAAATCAAAAGCAGATACAAATGCAAAATATTTTTTTCGGAGCTTGCGTTGTAATCAGCTTTTAATTTTTCAAAACCTTCTTTATTGAATTTGGCGTAATATGTTTTTACCCATTTTTCCTTTAAATCTTGTGGAACAACATCTTTTTAATGTACGAATGAGATAAATTATATTTTTGAATAAGCTCAAAAACATTTTCAAAAAAAGTCTTTGGGTTTTCCGATTGTTCAATAAGGAATTTATGAATATTGATAACGTTAGTATCTACATCATTTAGGATATATTCGTTAGCTTTTACGTTGAGAAATACTGAGCCGCCCCCAGTAAATGGCTCAATAAAACGATTTATCGTTTTGGGAAAATATTTACATATTTTGGGATAAAGTTTGTATTTATCTCCTACATAAAATAATGGCGAACGATATATCTTATCGGGCTTAAGCATATTTTTTTGTCAAGAATAAAAATTCTTTATGGTCGCTAAAATCTGTCTTTCCTGCATTAAAATATCTGTATGATTGCTCAAAAATTTTAGTTTCTCCGATACCACTCAAAATTTCAACGATTTCTTCAAATCTAATTTTATTTGCAGAAGATTTACTTTTAGACTGATACGTGTTGTTGTATGATACAGCCAAATACCTTACATCTAAATTTTCTACCAAATCTTTTAAGGCTTCTTTGGCTTTTGAAGTACAATAGACACTCATGTTTTCGGGGGTTGGTTTGAGTGCGACACCATATAGTTTAGGTTTTTTCCATTGAACCAAATTTTCGTAAATATGATAAAATCGGCTGTATTGTCTTGAATTGTAAGGTGGGTCAATGTATGCAACATCGCCTTTTAGTTTTTTAGCTAATTGGTTGGCATCTTCTTTGTAAATTTGAATTCCCTCAAAATCTTCTGTTTGAATTAGACGGAAGTGTAATGGCTTTTTGGGAATAGGCTTTTTGATATATGCGTCAAAATGCCCTACGGTATTAGCTAATTTATCAATTGTGTAGATTAGAGAAGTAAGGAGTATAGCATATTCTTTGGAGTTCAACTCGTTTTTGCGATTTTCAATGTCTTGCCGAATGTATCCGATAAGTTTTGAAAGGTCTTTTTCGTAAAATTTATCCC
>Ga0308394_1000212_pt1 | contig 33378 bp, 23 predicted proteins | sample Hotspr2Sampleme2_FD_202366 | JGI IMG/M metagenome (GOLD analysis project Ga0308394, IMG submission 202366) | Hot spring phototrophic mat microbial communities from Mushroom Spring, Yellowstone National Park, Wyoming, United States - 20050701_me2 ...
ATTGGGCTTGCTTGCTGGCCAGCCACTTCCGCACTGTTGCGCCCAACTGGGCAAGCGGCGCGCGCACGATGGTCGTCTGAGGGAGGGCGTTGAGGAAAGCCGCTCCGTAGCTCTTGGTCAGCACGCGACGGTCGAAGATCAGTACAACGCCATAGTCGCTTTTGCTGCGGATCAGCCGGCCGAAGCCCTGGCGAAAGCGCAGGACGGTCTCCGGCACGGAGAACTCATTAAAAGCGTTATCGAACGTCTCGCTGCGCGCCGCGAAGATCGGGTCGCTGGGCACATCGAAGGGCAGTTTGCAGATCGCCAGCGCGCTGAGCTTCTCGCCCTGGATGTCCACGCCTTCCCAGAAGCTGCGCGTGCCCAGCATCACGGCGCGGTCAGCGCTGCGAAAGTTGTCCACCATCGCGCGCCGCGAAAGCCCGCTGCCTTGCTCGAACACCTGGATGCCATCGCGCAGCAGCGCCGGCCCGATTGCCCTCCCTGTCATGCGCAACGCCGAATAGCTGGTGAACAAGGCCAGCCCGCGCCCCTCCGACGCGCGAAAGAGCGCGATCAACCCCTGCTCAAGCGCCGACTGATAGCCCGGCTGGCTTGGCTCTGGGATGTCCGTCACGATATAGAGCAGCGTGGACGATCGGTAATCGAACGGCGAGCCGAGCGCCAGCGTATCGGCGTCGAAGGCGTGCAACCGCTCCTTGATGTAATCAAAGCTGGGCTGCCCGTCGCCGTTGGCGGTCGCCGTGCGCAAGGTCGCCGAGGTCAGCACCACGGCCTTCTTCTTTTCCCAGAGATGCGTCTTCAAAAGTGCGCCGACGTGCAGCGGCGCGGCGTTGAGCGTCAGGCGTGGCGGGCGATTGTTCTGGCGGTTGTCTTCCACCTCCGCCCAACAGATGCGGTCATCACCGGACGCAAAGACGAAGTTATGAAGTTGCTCCTCTACTTCGCCGAAGAAGCGTATGCTGCCGGCCAGCCGACCAGCAAATGCATCGAGGTCTGCGCCGACCTCGGCATAGTCGTTTATGACCTTCAAGAGGTCCTGCAGGTAGCTGGCCAGCTTTTTGATCTCCCGCAGCAGCGCCTCGCAGGTCAGCTCCACGTTCGTCCAAGCCGGGCTGTTGCGCAGGGTCGTCGTCAGGCGCACCCGCCGCGCATAGTCAGCCGACTCATCGCTCGGCTGGTCAGCGACGAAGGTCGCCAGTTCGCCAAAGAACGCCCTGGTCTGTTGCTGAGCAGCGTTCACGGTCTCAACGGCCAGGTCGCATAAGCGCAGCAGCGCGCCGCGCTGTTCCACCAGAAGGAGGTTGGCTTTGGCAGCGATCTCGCTTAATAGGCCATTCGGCTGACGCTGCTTGGCAGCCGGCGCAGCAAGGTCAGCCAGCACCCGCTGCATCTCATCCCGATCAATGCGATAGGTGAGCGCATCTGTGGCTGCTGTCTCCAGGTGGTGCGCCTCGTCCACAATCAGGTATTCGTATTCCGGCAGCGCGCGGTTCTCCACCATAATATCGGACATCAACAGCGCGTGATTGACGATGACCACGTGGGCGCTCTCGGCCAGCCGGCGAGCTTGATAAAAGAAGCAATCCGTCGCGCTGCACGTGTTGGCATTACAGACTGGGTTCTGGGCCGAGAGATGCTGAAAGATGGCGCGCTCGACCGGCGAGGGCATGAACAGCTCATCTGCATCACCGGTCAGCGTATTGGGCAGCCAGATCAACAGCTTGGCCAGCAGGCGCGCCTCGTCGGCTGTGCGCGGCCCGTTGCGGCGCAACTCAGCGAAGCGATTCGGACACAGATAGCGGGCCTTACCCTTCATCACCGCGGCCCTGCCGGGTTGGTTGAGGATGTTCAAGACGGTGGGCACGTCCTTCTCCGCCAACTGCTCCTGCAGATTAATCGTGTTGGTGCTGATCACCACGCGCCGGCCGTTCTGGATCGCCCATTGCATGGCAGGGATGAGATAAGCCAGCGACTTGCCCACGCCTGTGCCGGCTTCGATCAAGACCATGCCCTCCTCGTTGAACGCAGAAGCCACCTTGCGCAGCATCGCTATTTGCTGAGGGCGCATCTCGTAGCCAGGAAAGCGCGCCGCAAAGGGGCCGTCTTCGCCCAGCAGCGCAGCGATCTGCGCAACGTCCAGCGGAGTGATGGATGCTTTCGGCTCCAGCGCCTGGTCGCGCAGGCGGACTTGATGGGCAGCGTAGCGCTGCAGGCTCGTCTGGCCAGCCGAGCCAACGGTGAGCTTTCTGCGCAGCGCTGTGCCGATGCTGGTGTTAAAGGCGCCGTGCGCTTGTTGTGCGCTGACCTCTCGCCAGAAATCTGCCAGCGCCCATCCGCTGCGTTCGGCGAACATGCTGATCTCCTGGACGACCTCCGGCGGCAGGCTCATGGCGCGCGCGAGTAATCTAAGGTAGAGCTGATGCGCCGTCCGCGCGTCAGCTAGAGCACGGTGCGACTCACTGAGCTGGATATCCAGCGCGTGGGCCAGTGCGCTGAGCGAATAGCGGCCGGCGTGTGGCACGAGCAGGCCGGCCAGCTCGAAGGTGTCGATCGAGACATTCCTTGCGAAGGGTGGCGGCGCGCTCAGGTTGCGAAAAAACCCCAGGTCAAAGCTGATGTTATGCCCAACGATCGGCGCATTTCCGATCACCTGCTGCGCTTTACTCAACGCTCGCCACAGCGGTACGCCCTCCTCTCGCACCATCGCATCCGTGATGCCGGTCAGCTCGGTGATCCGCTGCGGGATCGGCATCTGCGGATCAACCAGGCTGCTCCACTCTTCGAGCACCGTCTCCCCTCGAAAGCGCACGATGCCAATTTCAAGGATGCGGTCGCGCTCTGGGTCAACGCCGGTGGTCTCGATGTCGAGTGAAACAAGTGTTCGCATGAGATTTTGGATTGTAGCGTATGGCGCGCTGAAAATCTGCTGCGCTGAGTCACGAGAATGTTAGAGTTAGTGGCGATGAGGCTATCGCTCCGTGAGCGAACAGCAGCGCTGCGGCGCATGGCAGCCGAGGGTGTGGATGTCCTGGTGATCGGCGGTGGCATCACCGGCGCGGGTGTGGCGTTGGAGGCTGCCGCGCGCGGCTATCGGGTTGGGTTGGTGGAGAAGGCCGACTTCGCCAGCGGCACCAGCAGCAAGAGCACCAAGCTGGTGCATGGCGGTATTCGCTATCTGCCACAGTTCGACTTTGCGCTCGTCCAAGAGGCGCTGGTGGAACGCGGCCGCCTGATGCGCAACGCACCGCACCTGGTCCGCTCACTGGGATTCGTCCTGCCGCTGTATGCTGAGAACAAACGCCCGCTGGGCACGCCGATTGTGCCACCTGGCGGTGTTGGCATGAGCGCCCTGCTGCGCGCTGGACTGACGCTCTACGATCTGATGGCCGGCAACCTGGCTATCCAGCGCCATCAGCGGATCGGGCGGCGCAAGGCCCTGGAACTAGCGCCGGCGCTCAAAGCAGAAGGGTTGCGCGATGCGTTCGTCTACTACGACGGCCAGACAGACGACACCCGCCTGACGCTGACCGTGCTGCGCACAGCGGCGAAGCACGGCGCCCTAATCGCCAACTATGCCGAGGTCATCGGGTTTGACCTGGATCGGCACTTGATCCGCGCTGCCCGCGTGCGTGATGTTTGGCATGCGGAGGAGCTGACCATCTCTGCCCGCGCCGTGATCAACGCCACGGGCGCGTTCGCCAGCCGCATTGAACGCATGGCCGGCGCGCCGCGCATCGCCATCGCGCCGGCCAAGGGCGTGCACCTCACCCTGCCCCGCCAGGCCCTGCCCGTCACCGACCACGCCGTGGTGCTGCCAGAGACGCCCGATGGCCGGCTGCTCTTCATCGTGCCCTGGAACACGCGCGTCACGCTGGGCACTACAGATACCAAAGGGGGCGAACTGGACCACCCGACGGCAACGCAAGCCGACGTTGATTACCTGCTCGACACAGCCAATGCTTATCTACGGACTAAGTTAAAGCACAGCCACGTGATCAGCGCCTGGGCCGGCTACCGCCCGCTGATCAGCGCAGCCAGTGGAGATGATCAGGCAACGGCTAAGCTCTCGCGCAATCACGTCGTCGCCGACGGCCCAGGCAATATGATCACGGTCACGGGTGGCAAGCTGACTACCTACCGGCGCATGGCGCAGGACGCGCTCGATCACCTGGCCAGACGCTGGAGAGATACCCTCATCCATCCCACTGAATCGCTGCTGCTGGATGGCGCAGAGGGCTATCCCAACTGCCAGGATGCGCTGCGCCAGGCGGCGCTGCGATTTGGCTGGGACGAAGACGTGCTCGCGCGGCTTGATCAATACGGTAGCCAGGCAAACGTGTTGATCTCCCTCTGCGCTGAGGACCCTGAGCTGGCCCAGCGCATCACTCCCGACCTGCCCTACCTGATGGCCGAGGTGGTCTATGCCTGCCGTTACGAGATGGCGATGACGCTGGAAGATGTGTTGGCTCGGCGCCTTCACATACAGATCGAGGACTGGTCACATGGGATCGAGTCAGCGGCTGCGGTCGCGCGCCGGATGGCTGGTGAGCTCGGTTGGTCATCGGATCAGATGGCATCACAGGCGGCGCGCTACTGCGAAACAGTCGGCTGATGTTCCGCGCCGTCTGCGCAAACCGACCTGTTTATAAACACCCCTTAAATCTCTCACCTGCGCCTTGCATATAATTTTGGTTGTGAAGCGCCCAGCGATCGCTGCCACATCCTTCACTGCCATCACAGCCTACTCGGGTGCCGCACAGCGACCACCGCGACGCATCCCCTTGGTAAAGATGAGCACATCGCCATGCGTATTCTGGCCATGATCCTCGCTGGTGGGCGCGGCAGCCGGCTGAGCGTGCTGGCCAACAAGCGCGCCAAACCTGCTGTCCCTTTTGCGGGTAAGTATCGCATCATTGACTTCCCTCTCTCCAACTGCGTGAATAGCGGCATTTATACGGTCGGCGTGGTCACCCAGTATCGCCCACGCTCGTTACAAGATCATATTCGCAACGGCGCACCATGGGACCTGGACCGGCTCAACGGCGGCGTGTGGATGCTACAGCCCTATCAAGGCCGGTTGGACTCTGACTGGTATGAAGGCACCGCCGACGCCATTTACCAAAATCTGGACTTCGTGCGCAACGCGCGCGCCGATTATGTGCTGGTGCTGTCCGGCGACCACGTGTACAAGATGGACTACAGCATCCTGATCAACTTCCATCAGGAGAAGCGCGCCGACGTCACCGTGGCCACTCTGCGCGTCTCCCCAGAAGAAGCCAGCCGCTTCGGCATCGTGCAAACCGACCCTGACTATCGCGTCATTCATTTTGAGGAGAAGCCTCCTCAGCCCAAAGGCACGCTCGCCTCGATGGGCATCTACGTGTTCAACTACGACACCTTGGTGAAGGTGCTCAATGAAGACGCGAAAAGCCCGGGCTCGACGCGCGACTTTGGCAAGGACATCTTCCCGAAGATGGTGCGCGAGAGCTACCGCGTCTTCGCCTTCCCCTACGCCGACTACTGGGTAGATGTTGGCACGATACAGTCATACTGGGAAGCGCACATGGACTTGCTGGCCGACACGCCGCCGCTCGACTTGCTGGACCGCGAGTGGGTCATTCACACCCGCTCCGAGGAGCGCCCGCCCGTCAATATCCGCACGGGCGCCACGGTCAACCACTCGCTCATTACGGATGGGTGTGTTGTTGAGGGTTCAGTTGAATATTCCGTGCTCTCGCCCGGCGTGCGCGTCAAGCGCGGCGCCGTCGTGCGCTACTCGATCGTGATGACCGACGCCGTGATCGAACAGGGCGCGATGGTGGATCGCTGCATCATTGATAAAAACGTGATCATCGGGCGCGGCGCGTGCGTCGGCTATGGCTCAGATTACACGCCAAACAGCAACCCCGACCTGCACCTCTCCACCGGCATCACCGTCATCGGCAAGAACACGATCGTCCCACCGGACTTTCGGATCGGCCGCAACGTGATCGTCGGGAGCGACTTAAACGACGATGCCTTTAGCGGCAGCTACCTGCCGAGCGGCCAAAACTTCTTGATAGAAGCAACGGACTAGCACGTGAAGATCGATCACTTGGCGATCGCCGTCGCCGACTTGGAGGCCGCGCTGACGTTCTACCGCGACGCGCTTGGCTTGGAGGTTGAGCGCATCGAAGCGCTGGCGAACGAGGGCGTGAAAGTTGCCTTTCTGCCGCTGGCATCGGGCGCGCGGATCGAGCTGGTCCAACCGATGCAGGAGGACACCGGCCTCGTCAGATGGATGAACAAGCACGGTCCAGGCATGCACCACGTATGCCTGGCCGTGCCCGACATCGAGGCCGCGCTCAGCCGGCTAGCCGCTCACGGCTGCGAGCTGATCAACCCGCAGCCGGTGACGCGGAAAGACGGAACGCGCTATGCGTTTATCCATCCGCGCAGCGCGTTCGGCGTGCTCGTAGAGCTATACGAGAAGCCAAGTTAACACTCAGATCAGTCAATCTTTTTGCCGATCTCCTCCAGCAGGCGCTCGCGCGTCTCCTCCAGCGGGATGCGCTCGATCACCGGCGCAAAGAACCCTTCCACGACCAAGCGGCGCGCTTCGCGCAGCGGGATGCCGCGGCTGCGCAGATAGAAGATCGGCTCATCCTCCAGCCGGCCTACCGTGCTGCCGTGCGTGCAACGCACGTCGTCGGCCTCTATCTCCAGGCCTGGGATCGAATCCGCTCGGCTGCGGTTGGAGAGCTGGAGGTTGCGGTTGGCCTGATAGGCATCGGTCTTCTGGGCGCCGGGGAAGACGCGGATGTTGCCGCGCCAGACCGTGCGCGCTTCATCGCGCAAGGCCGCTTTGTAGAGCAGGTCGCTCTTGCAGGCCGGCGCAACGTGATTCTGCTGGGTGTCGTAGTGAAGCTGCTGGCGCGTATCTGCGAAGTACACCCCGCTCAACAGCGCCGTGCCGTGCGGTCCGATCAGGTCTGCTTCGATCAGGCTCTTGGTGAACTTGCTGCCAAGCCCGCCGACCACCCAGTGCAGCGTCGCAGCCTCGCCGACTTTGGCGCGCTCAGTAGAGAAGTTATAGACGTTGCGCCCCCAGTCCTGGATGCTCACGTAATCCAGCTCAGCACCCTTGGCAAGGAGGATCTCCACAACACCATCGTATAGGGCTTGATGCGCGCCTGTCTCGGAGGCGAAATCCTCAATCAAGGTGGCTTTTGCCCCCTCCTCCAGAACGACCAGGGTGTGATAAAAGCCAGCAAGCTGATCGGCAGCCATGCGGATCGTTGTGCGCAGCGGTTGTTCCACGGTCACGCCGGCGGGCACGAAGAGGACCGTGCCGTAGCGCATGAACACGCCGTGCAGCGCGGCGTAATACGCATCGTTCAAGCGCACGCACTGCGTCATCAGCCATGACTCGAGCAGAGGGGCATGATCCTTGATCGCCGCTTCCAGGCTGGCGAAGACCACGCCTCGTTCGGCGAGCGCAACGGGCAGCGGGCTGCGTGCGACCTGGAGCTGCGTGTTCGCTGGCGTGATGCCGGCTAGGATGGCATCCAACCGGAAGGCGCCCAGGTCCACTCGTCGCCATAGCTCGTCGTGGCGATTCGGCGGCGCTGTGTCGCGGAAGACGCGCAAGGCTTCCAGCCGGCGCGCCGTCATCCACGCCGGCTCGCCCAGCGCAGCCGCGTAGCCTTCGACAAAGTCGCGCGTCAGCTCGCCAGCCTTCACGACCGGCGCGGGCTTGAGCATGGGATGCACGACCGCCATGGCTATCCTACCGTTCCCTCCATCTGCAGCGCGATCAAGCGATTCATCTCGACCGCGTATTCCATCGGCAGCTCCTTCACCAGCGGCTCGATGAACCCAGAGACAACCATGGTACTGGCCTCCTCTTCGCTGATGCCGCGGCTCATGGCGTAGAACAGTTGCTCTTCGCCGATCTTGCTCACGCTGGCTTCGTGACCGATCACCACGTTGTCGTTGTCCACCTCAATATACGGATAGGTGTCGCTGCGGCTGCGCTCGTCGAGCAATAGCGCGTCGCACACGACGTTGCTGCGGCTGTTCTCAGCATTGCGATACACCTTAAGCAGGCCACGATAGCTGGTCCGGCCGCCATCCTTGCTGATCGACTTGGAGATGATCTTGCTGGTGGTGTTGGGCGCTGCGTGCACCACTTTGCCGCCGGCGTCCTGGTGCTGGCCGCGGCCGGCGAAGGCGATCGAGAGAATCTCACCATGCGCGCCAGGCTCCATAAGATACACGGATGGATACTTCATGGTGAGCTTGGAGTTGTGAACGATAAACCCTTGAGACACAAAGTTGCCGGTGCCTTCGACCTCGATATCCCAGGTTGGCACAGGTTCTGCGCTGGCCTCGGACACCTGCACGTCAGCCACCTCGACGGTTTCCGGCAGGGTGATGCGAGAGCGCCCAATTCGCCGATGATGCCGTAGTTTGGCTGGCGCGCAGGCTGCGGCCGCCTCACGCAGCGCCGGACTGACATATCGCAGCAGGCGTTCATCGAGCGGGAACGATAGGATGTGCGCACCATGGGCTGTGCACTCCACCCCCATGATGGACACCTCCCGCGGCTGGTCAAACGCGGTCCGCAGATAGGCAGTGATGCCTAGTGTTGTCAACAGAAAGGCAACACGCTCTAACGTCTTGCGATCAGACGACTTGAGCACAAATCGGCGCGTAGGGGATACATGCCCGTCAGCATCGAGATAGCCAGCGATGAACGCCAAGCGCTGTGATTCAGGCAGCGAGCTGATCCACTCAGGCACGCACTTCTTGCCATCCGGGCCGACGAAACCGTTCAGCTTGAACAGCTCAGCCAGCGCTTTGCTGCTCCAGGCGAGGTGATGACCGTCCTTGCGCTCGGTCGGTTCTGCCTCCAGAACCGTTGCCATCACCCCGAGCAACCGCTCGCGTGCGCGATCAGTCGCCGGCGTCGCAAAGCCCACCTTCGCCCAGCGAATCACCCCTGGGGTCTTGGCTTCGCGCACATCCAGGTTGCCGTCGCCGATCCAGTAGCCGAAGAGCCACATGAGATCGTCTGTGGTCTGGAGGATGTCCTTCAAGCGCCGGGCGCTGCTGCGCGTCGCAGAAAGTTCGTCAGCATACTGGTTGCGCGTGTTGAAGGTCTCCTCGTCTGACGGCAGTTGCAACACATAAGGCGCACCGTAGTCCAGAGAGGTGCGCGGGACGATCGCTTGCTGCAACTGGTCAGCGCGCACATAGGCCAAGCGATAGCGACCTGACTTCTTGGCTGCATCAGGATTGTAAGTGTATGAGTAGAACGGGTGATTGGAAGTAACGCGCAGCTTACGCTCGCCAAGGGACACCGTGTGCACCGGTTGATAACCAGAGAAGCGCTTGGCCAGCACGCGACGGAAGCATAGTTGACCGGTCTGCTCGTCATACGAAAGCACTTGGTCATTGACGCTCAACGACTCAATGGTTTTGACGCCCTCTGGGGTGATCACTGTTGAGCCTTCAGCCAAGCAACCCAAATTCCCATCTACCCATTCCATCGTGGCGCCCTCATAGGCCACCGCGCGCTTGGTCACCAGGTTGTATACATTGGTGCTCCAGTTCTGGATGGTGGTGTAGCGACAGCGGGCGCCCTTCTTGACGATGATCTCGACCACTGCGCTGTGCAAGGAGTCGCTCGAATAGACCGGCGCCGTGCAGCCCTCGACGTAGTGCACCTGCGCGCCCTCGTCCACGATGATCAGCGTGCGCTCGAACTGACCCACGTTCTTGGCGTTAATGCGGAAGTAGGCCTGCAACGGCATGTCAATCTTCACGCCCGGCGGCACGTAGATGAACGACCCGCCTGACCATACTGCGCTGTTGAGCGCGGCGAACTTGTTATCTGTATACGGGATGACCGTGCCGAAATACTGGCGGAACAGTTCAGGATGCTCGCGCAAGGCGCTGTCGGTGTCCAGGAAGATCACGCCTTGGGCTTCTAGTTCCCTGGCTAGGTTGTGGTAGATCACCTCGGATTCGTATTGCGCGCCCACGCCGGCTAGATACTTCTTCTCCGCTTCCGGTATGCCCAGGCGGTCGTAGGTATCTTTGATCTCCTGGGGCAGCTCGTCCCATGAACTCGCCTGCTTATCGGTCGGGCGGATGTAGTAATAGATGTCGTTGAAGTCGATCTCCCGCAGGGCTTCGCCCCCCCAGTTCGGCATTGGCTTGGCGTTGAATGCTGCCAGCGCCGCCAGCCGGAAGCGGGTCATCCACTCCGGCTCGCCCTTTAGCCACGAGATCTGCTTGACGATCTCCTCGTCCAGCCCCTTGCGGCTCTTGAAGACGTAGTTCTCCGGCTCGGCAAAGCCGTACTTCTCCAGGTATTCTTCGTTCACCGAAACCTGCGATTTCTCCTCAGCCATAGCACGCCTCCTGCTAGTTTGTCGCCTCAGGCTCCTTTAACCAGTCGTAGCCACGCTCCTCAAGGTGCAGCGCCAGCTCTGGCCCGCCGCTCTCGACGATGCGACCATCAATCAACACATGCACAAAGTGAGGCTTGATGTAGTTGAGCAGGCGTTGATAGTGTGTGATCACCAACACGCCCATCTGCGGGTTTTGCGCGTGAAGGGTGTTCACCCCTTCGCTGACGATGCGCAGCGCGTCAATGTCCAAGCCGGAATCGGTCTCATCCAGGATGGCCAGCTCCGGCTTGAGCATCGCCATCTGGAGGATCTCGGCGCGCTTCTTCTCACCACCGCTGAAGCCATCGTTCAAATATCGCCCAGCAAAGGCGTTGTCCACCTTGAGCAGTTGCAACGCCTCGCGCAGTTGCTTGGTGAAGACCGGGATGGGGATGCCCTTGACATCCGGCGGCACCGTGCCTCCGTTCCTGGCCGCGGCTTCGGCCTTGATACGCGCGTTGATGGCCGTGCGCAGGAAGTTGGCCACGGTCACCCCCGGGATGGCCACTGGATACTGAAAGGCCAGGAAGATCCCTGCCCGGCTGCGCTCATCTGCTTCCATCTCCAGGATGTTCTGGCCTTTGAAGAGCACTTCACCAGCCGTGACCTCGTAGCTTGGATGACCGGCCAAGGCATAAGCCAGCGTGCTCTTGCCGCTGCCGTTTGGCCCCATGATGGCATGGATTTCTCCAGCGTTCATCGAGAGGCTCAGCCCCTTGAGGATTTCAAGATCTGTGTCGACGACCTTGACGTGTAGGTCTCGAATCTCAAACCACTTCGCTTCCATTCGTGCGCGCTCCTCCATTCCTGATTGCTGGCTGGTCTGCACAACTTGACCTTATCTAAATTCTGAGTTAAGGCACTATAACTTGATCTCTAGCTGCTGTCAACAAAGAAAGCATAAGGTCCTAAGCTGAATCCTCGGTGAGAGCGTCACTCCTGCGTCGAAGGGACTTGGACGGATCTGCCGCCACGATCGAGAGCCGAAGCAAGAGCGCGCTGACAGCGACGAACAGCATAAGCAAAGTCAGAAGCTTGGCGAGCGGGGACAGCGGGAGCAAGGCTGCCAGCCCCAGCAAGAGACACCCTGAGGCATAGAGCGCAACAATGCGGCCAGCCGGCCAGCCCTGATCGAAAAGGCGCAGATGCAGGTGACCGCGATCTGGCGTAGTTGGGCTGCGCCCTTGCCGGATGCGATCGACAATTTGCCAGAGCACGTCGGCGATCGGCAGCCCCATCACCAGGAGCAGCAGCGCCACTTTTGCCCCGCCGACGATGCCCACGCACGCCAGCAGGTAGCCCAGATAGGCCGCGCCGCCACCTAAGAAGATGCGCGCCGGCGGCCGATTGAAGACGAGAAAGCCGGCCAACGCGCCGATCAGAGCAATCGGCAACAACGCAACGCTATATTGCGCCTCGCGCCACATGTGGATTGCGACGACTGCCGCGGCAATCAGGCCGATCGTCGCGGCCAGACCGTCCACCCCATCGAGGAAGTTCACCGTATTGATCATGCCCAGGAACCAAAAGAGCGAAAGCCCCGCTACGGCGACGTAACCCAGCCCTGGCCCAAGGACATCGGGCGAGGTGAGCACGACCTCCCGACCGGTGAATGGGTTGGTAAAACGCTCGATGAATACTTGGCTGCTGATGGCGACCAGCGCGGCGAACGCCTGCAGGGCGAGCTGCGCGCGCGGCGATAGGTCGCGCCGGTCATCAGCGAGCGACGCCAGAAAGACCACCACGCTGCCGGCTATCAGGCCAGCGAAGCGCAACGGCTCGCGCGGGTCAAGTGACCATACGCCAAAGGAGCGGCTGAGCAGCGCGGCAAGGGTGAACGCGCAGAACAACGGGATGATGCCCAGCCGCGACGTGCGTCGAGCGTGCCTGCGCCGTCCGCCCGGCTCATCCGCGATCCCCCAGCGCAGGCCAGCGCGGATCGCCAAGGGTGTGAGCAAGAGCGCAACGACAAACGCGATCAGCAGCGTGGCCAGCGCAGCGATGATGAACGCACCCATACAACATGCGCACTACAGGGCAGCCAATACAAACAGCAGCGTGATCACGCTCGCCAGATTGGAGAAGAGCACAGTCGCTGTGGTGAACTCTGGCACGACGTTGCTTTCCATTGCGATGATCGAGACCAGCACTGCTGCCGGCATGCTGGCCTGAAGGATACCGACGTTGCGCTCGAGCGCGGGCAGGTCGAACAGGCCCACCAGCGCAAATGCTAGCAGCGGCCCAGAGAGCAGGCGCACGCCGGCGGCCAGCAGCATGTCCTTGTTGAAGCGCGGAATGCCGGCGTTGGCAAACTGCACACCCAGCGCGATGAGCATTGCCGGGATCATCGCTGCGGCCAGCAGCTCGATCGGGCGCGTGACTACCGTCGGCAGTTGCACCTGTATCACGTTCACCACCAGCGCGGGGGCGAGCGCCAATAGCGCCGGCGTGCTTGCCACGCGGCCCACGGCGTGGAACAGCCGGCCGCGGCCGGTGTTGGCCAGCATCACGCACACGACGAGCGCGAACACGAGATTAGCCAGGAAGTATAGCGTCGCTGGCAACAGCGCTGCAGCGCCTTGCGCAAATTGGGAAATTGGTAAACCAAAGTTACCTACATTCCCAAAAGATGCTATCATCATATATGATATGGTCATGTGTCGGTTGCGTCGCAGCAGGCGCGCCACGACAAAAGCAAGCGCAACCGAGCCAGCATAGACCAGCGTGATAAAGATTACCATCCGGATGGCCAAGGTCCACTCGACGCGGGCCGTGCTGATCACGTGAAAGACGAAGGCTGGCGTCAACACGTAATACGCAAGGCGCGAGAGGGTGCGACTTTCCAGCTTGAGCTGGCGCGTGACAGCGTAGGCAAGGCCGAGGATGATGAACACCGGCGCAAGCACATTAAGGAAGACGGAGAACAACTGCAGCATAGAGAATGAAGCCCGGCCTGCTTGCGCAAAAGACCGGGCTTCGGATCTGGGCGATGCGATCAGGCGCTACGCGATCAGCGATTCAAGCAGCGAGTCGCCGCCATTGGTTTGTGCCGGCTGGGTCTCCAGCGGCCGAATGGCGACCTCGGGCGATCCAACCACCTGCGCCGTCTGTGTAAAGGTCAAGTGACCATCAGCAAACCCGATCAGAATATGTGAGCTGTCCGAGAACTGGCCAGAGAGCAGCCCGTCGGATAGCACGTCCTCCACCTCGCTTTGGATTACGCGGCGCAGCGGGCGCGCACCGTAGTCTGGGTCATAGCCCTTCTCCGCCAGATACTGCTTCGCCTCGTCTGTGACCTCCAGGGTAATGTTGTGTTCGGTGAGTCGCTTCTGGACCTTGTTCAGCTCCAGCGAGACGATCTGCGCGATCTGCGCCTTGGTCAACGGTCGGAAGACGATCGTCGCGTCCACGCGGTTGAGGAACTCCGGCCGGAACAGGCGCTTAAGCTGGCTGAGCAACTTCTCCTTCACCTCGGCGAACTGCTCTTCAGCGGCTTTCTGCTCATCGCGCTTGACGCTGAATCCCAGCTTGCTCTCGCGCTTGATCATCTCGGCCCCGACGTTGCTGGTCATGATGATGCAGGTGTTGCGAAAATCCACTTTGCGTCCGCGCGCGTCGCTCAGCCGGCCCTCCTCCATGATTTGGAGGAGCATGTTGAATACGTCGGGGTGCGCCTTCTCGATCTCGTCGAAGACCACGATCGTGTAGGGCCGGCGGCGCACGGCTTCGGTAAGCTGTCCGGCGTCATCGTAGCCCACATAGCCGGGCGGCGCGCCAACCAGCCGCGAGACCGTGTGGCGCTCCATAAACTCGCTCATATCGAGCACCAGCAGGGCATCCTCGCTGCCGAAGAGCTGCTCAGCCAGCGCTTTGGTTAGCTCCGTCTTGCCCACGCCAGTTGGTCCTAGGAAGATAAACGACCCTATCGGGCGCTTAGGATCCTTCAAGCCTGCGCGCGCGCGGCGGACGGCCTTTGCGATGGTCGTGATCGCCTCTTCCTGGCCAACGATACGCTTGCGCAGCTCGTCCTCCAGGTGGATCAGCCGCTCGCTCTCTGAGGCAGCGATCCGCTTGACCGGTATGCCCGTCCACATTGCGACGACCTCGGCGATGTCGTCAGCGGTCACTACGGCGCCCTCAGTGTTCGGGTCGTAGTGCGTGCGCAGTTGCTCGATCTGCTCTACTAGCTCGCGTTCGCGCTCGCGTAGTTGGGTCGCTTCTTCGTAGCGCGCCTCGGCGTAGAGATCCTCGCGCATCTTCTGGAGCTGGCGAAGCTCGCGGAAGGCGCGCTGTAGGTTGATCGACTGGGGCGACTTGTACATCCGGACGCGCGAGGCGGATTCGTCAATCAGGTCAATGGCCTTGTCCGGCAGGTAGCGATCTGGGACGTAGCGGGCGGAGAGCTGCACCGCAGCTTGCACTGCCTCGTCGCTGATTTTCAGCTTGTGGTGCGCCTCATAGGCTGCCTTCACGCCGCGCAGGATCTCGATCGCCATCTCAGGCGTTGGCTCTTCGACGTAGACAGGCTGGAAGCGCCGCTCCAGCGCCGCGTCGCTCTCGATGTATTTGCGGTATTCGTTAAGCGTGGTCGCGCCGATGCACTGGAACTCGCCGCGGGCCAGGGCGGGCTTCAGGATGTTCGCCGCGTCCACGCTGCTGCCGGCTGAGCCGGCGCCGACCAGCATGTGCACCTCATCTATAAACAGGATGGTGTCGCTGATCTTGACCTCCTCGATCACGCGCTTCAACCGCTCCTCAAACTGGCCGCGATACATAGTGCCGGCAACCAGCGACCCGACGTCCAGTTGCATCACCCGCTTGCCCAGCAGTGGCTCTGGCGTCTGACCGTTGACGATGCGCTGGGCCAGGCCCTCGACGATCGCAGTCTTGCCGACGCCTGGCTCCCCGATCAGGGAGGGGTTGTTCTTGGTGCGCCGAGCCAGGATCTGGATCACGCGCTCGATCTCGGTCTCCCGACCGATCACGGGGTCGAGCTTGCCCTGCTCGGCCAGAGCGGTCAGGTCAGTAGCCAGTTGGTCAAGCGCTGGTGTCTTTGGTCGCTCTTTCTTCTGGATAATCGAAGGGATGGCGGAGCGCGCTGTCTCCGGCTGCTCCTGTTGGATTGCGCGCAGCGTCTCGCGGCGGATGCGATCCGGCGTCAGGCCGAGCTGTCGCAAGACGTCAATGGCGATGCCGTCGGCATGGCGAATGAGGCCCAGCAGCAGGTGTTCGGTGCCGATGTAGCTGTGGCTGAGCTTGCGCGCCTCTTCCACGGCGAACTCCAACACCTGCTTGGTGCGCGGCGTCAACTCTAGCTTGCCGGCTGACGCTGTGCGCCGGCCAGAGCCGGTCATGCGCTCTATCATCTCGGCCACGCGCTCAGGCTTGGCGCCCATCTCGCGCAAGACGCGGCCGGCGATGCCATTCTCCTCTTTCACCAAGCCGAGGAGCAGGTGTTCGGTGCCAATATAATTGTGAGACAAACGTTCGGCTTCTTCGTTTGCAATTTGCAACACACGACGGGCACGTTGATTGAACCTATCTATTTTCCCTGCCACGTTTCACCTCATTAAGCGATTTTAACTTCCAAGCGTTAGAGCAGCCTTAGCGCTTCGCGGTCAGCCAGATGACAAAAGGCAAGGGGCGCAACCCAATCTGCGCCCCTTGCTGTTCAATCCACGTCTGCCACGGAAGGTTGTGCCGGCTGTTCTGCACCTTCCTCCGCGGTCGCAAGCGCTTGTTCCGCTACTTCTGCCTGCCAGTCCACATCGGCGTATTCCGACCAACTCACCCGCCGCAGACTGAGCGCAATCTGGCGCTGAGCCGACTCCACGCGCAACACGCGCAGGGTCAAACACTGACCTTCCTTCACCAGCTCGCGCGGGCTTTTCAGCGGTTTGTCGCTCAGCTCGTTCAGGCGGACCAGCCCTTCGATCGCTTCGTCGTCTTTTAGGCGGACGAAGACGCCGTGGCGCGGATGAATGCTGACCACCTCAGCTTCGATAAGCTGACCAGGCTTGTAGCGCGCCTCAACGTTCGACCAGGGGTCAGGCACCAACGCCTTCATACTCAGGGCAATGCGCCCCGCCTCGCGGTCCAGTTCGATAACTTTGACAGTCACTCGGTCGCCTTCTTTGACGACCTCGCTGGGATGTTTCACCCGCCCGTGGGCAAGTTCGGTCAAATGAACCATGCCATCAGCGCCACCTAGGTCAACGAACGCGCCGAAGTCCTTGATACTGGTCACCGTGCCCTCGAGCACCTGACCCAATTCGATGCTATTCAGCAGCCGTTCCTTTTGCGCTTGCCGCGCCTCTTTGCTGGCTGCGCGCTCGCTTAAGATTAGGCGATTATGTTCACGGTCGACTTCGATGACCTTCACCATTATCTTCTCGCCCACGAGCTTCTGGAAGCGCTGCTCAGGGGGTAGGCTCTCGTCGCCCACCATGCGCTGATGTGCCGCGCTCAGTTGAGAGGCCGGCAGGAAACCGCGCAACCGCCCAATCCTGACGATCACGCCGCCCTTGTTGAAACCCGCGATAGGCAGCTCAACAGCCTGCTGCTTTCGCTTTAGCTCCTCCACGTGCTGCCAGTCCTTCTCGGCGATCGCTTTGCTCAGCGAGAGCACGACATTGCCGTTGTCGTCCTCCGGTTGAGTGACATAAGCGAGGACCTCTTCCCCTTCTTTTAGGCTGCTGCGCACGTCCCTGGGCAGCGCCTCGATGTCCTTGCTGGGGACGATACCCTCTGACTTCGCGCCTTCTAACCCGACCAGAATTTCGCGCTCGGTGATGCTGATGATCCTGCCGCGCACGAGCTGATCTTTCTCGAAGCGATGTTTGGCTTCGTAGCGGGACAGCAGCCGCGAAAAATCCTCTTCCCCCTGACTGGGAATGCTGCCATGTTCAGGGGCTACTTGATTCTCCATACTGGCGATAACTTCCTTTGGCGTGGTGTGACGAGATTATACAAGCGGGTCAACGCAGGGATCACGCAGTGCATTCACAGCCAGGGGCAAAAGCCTGGGTGGGCGATGGCACTGCCGTCGCCCACCCCATGATTTGCCTTCGCTGGCAGCAGAGCTTGTGGAAGATGCCCCTATTGGTGAACACCATCCTCCCACCAGGCGCGGAGAAATGATAGAATTCAGGAGAAGGTGACGTAGCTCAGTTGGTAGAGCAGGGGACTCATAAGCCCTTGGTCACAGGTTCGAGTCCTGTCGTCACCATTCAGACAGCACGTTCACCTTTCTTGGCAAGCTGCGTTACGCTCACACGGACGCAATCTCACTTCTTGTTTGGTTAGCCCTTCCACCGACGATCCGCCGGCTTCGTCAAACCCGAGGGCTGCGCTAGACTTGCGCAGCGGATCGAATTGAAATAGCACAGGCAGCTCCCCGGTTCAGAAGATATGCCCGCGTTGCTCTCGGCCACCCACATCGGCAAGCTATACGGCTTGCGGCCAGTGCTGCGCAGCGTGTCGCTTCAGGCAGGGCAGGCCGAGTTCATCGCGCTGCTGGGCGCCAACGGTGCGGGCAAGACAACGCTGCTGCGCATCCTGGCTACGCTCATGCGGCCCGACAGCGGGACGCTCATCATCGGCGATGTGGACGCGCTCGCTCAGCCCGAGAAAGCCCGCGCACGGATTGGCCTGGTCTCCCACGCCTCGCTGATTTATCCCGATCTCAGCGCTCAGGAGAACCTGTTGTTTTACGGCCAGATGCATGGCATCGAGCAGGATGACCTGGAACTGAGGGTCGAGGAGTCGCTGCGGCGCGTCAACTTATGGTTGCGCCGCGGCGACTTGGCACGCACCTTCTCGCGCGGCATGCTCCAGCGCCTGACGATCGCCCGCGCGCTTCTGCCCGACCCACCCTTACTGCTGCTCGACGAACCATTCACTGGCCTTGACCAGAGTTCAGCAGCCAGCTTATCCAGTCTGCTGCACGATCTGGTGCGCCAGGGGCACACTGCCATCATGGCCACGCACGAACTCGAGCGTGGCCTGGAGGGCATCACGCGCGCCGTAATCCTGAAGGGTGGCCAGGTGAGCGAGGAGCTTTACGAAGACCTCACGCCCAGCCGGCTGGCCGCGCGAATGCGCGACGCCTCATCTAACCATGCGCCTGGCAGTTGACCAGATCACAGCGATCGTCCGCAAGGACATCCGTCTGGAGCTGCGCACGCGCGAAGCCATCACTGCCATGCTGGTCTTCGCGGTGATGGCCATCGTCATGTTCAACTTCGCCCTGCGCCTGCGCATAGACACGTTCCGCCCGCTGACGCCTGGCGTGCTGTGGGTGACGCTGGTGTTCGCCGGCACGCTAGGGTTATCCCGCTCAATATCGGCAGAGCAGATCAACCAGTGCATAGACGGCCTGTTGCTCGCTCCCTGCGACCGCAGCGTGATCTTCGCTGGCAAAGCGCTCACCAACGTCATCTTCACGCTGCTGGTAGCTGTGCTCATCCTACCGCTGATGGCGATCCTGTTCGACGAGGCGCTCATGCAACCCGGCGTGTGGGCGGTGACGGCGCTCGGCGTGGTTGGCTATGCCGGCGCCGGCACGCTAATTGCGACAATGGCCGCCAGCACCCGCGCGCGCGAGGTCTTCTTGCCTATCCTGCTCTTCCCGGTCGCCCTGCCGATGCTGGTGGCAGCAGTGATCGCCACTTCTGGCTTTCTGGATCGCCTGCCACTGGCGGAGTTCGCGCCCTGGATCGGTGTGCAGTGCGCTTTCATTGTGATATTCTGGACGGCTGGGATGCTGTTGTTTGAATACCTGGTAGAAAGTTAGGTCATCACAGCATTGAGCGGGTTGCGACTATACGAGCTGATCTCACAGCGCATTCAGCGTGGTGAGCCATGCGCGCTGGTCACGGTCATTCGGACGAGCGGCAGTGTGCCACGGCGCGCCGGCGCCAAGATGTTGGTGGACGCACACGGGACGATCCTGGATGGCACCGTTGGCGGCGGCGAGATGGAGAGCCGCGCGATTCAGCTCGCCCAACAGGCGATCGCCGATGGCCAGCCGCGCACAGCTACCTATCGCCTGGCCGACCTTGAGCGCGGCGATCCTGGCGTCTGCGGCGGCACGGTTGAGGTCTTCATCGAGCCGTTGCTGTCGGCACCCACTCTGCTCGTCATCGGCGCCGGACATGTTGGGCGCGCGCTGGTCCACCTGGCCAAATGGTGCGGCTTTCGGGTGATACTTAACGACGACCGCGCCGACTTATGCACGCCCGAACAGTGTCCCGGCGCTGATCTATACCTACCCGGACCGCTGGCCGAACAACTGGATCACGCAGAGCTGACAACTCAGACCTTCGTGGCCATGGTGACGCGCGGCTATCCGATCGATGTCGCTCTCTTGCCGCACTTGCTACAGTCGCCGGCGAGGTATATCGGCGTCATCGGCAGCGAGCGTCGCTGGGCGATGGCTGCGCAGGCCCTGCGTGCGCAAGGCATAAGCGAGTCCGACCTTCAGCGCGTGCACGCGCCTATCGGGATCGAGATCCACGCCGAGACGCCGGAGGAGATCGCCATCAGCATCATGGCGCAGATCATCCAGATCTGGCGATCCAACCACTAGCATGCGCAGGCGAAAGCGGGCGATGCTGGGCATAGCGTGCGCGATAGCGCTTGCTCTCTTCCCATGCCCGGCCTACGCCGACCCGATAAGCCAGGAGAAGTTGGACGCGCTCGCCAAGCTGAACGAGGTGCGCCTCAGCAACGGCATCGCGCCGCTGGCGTGGAACGCGCTGCTGGCCAAGGCTGCCCAGGTGCACAGCGAGGACATGGCGAGCGGCGGCTTTGTGGACACTACCGGCTCCGATGGCTCTTCGCCATTGGAGCGGATCGCCAGCGCCGGCTACGCGGCCTGGCCGCAACAGCGGGTCTGGGCCGAGAGCGTCTACGTCGGTCAGGGCCGCTTCGACCAAGTGTTGGCGTTTCTGCTGAGCAACGACGAACAACGCCGCATTGTCCTCAGCGCCAGGCTACGAGAGGTGGGGATCGGCATCGCAAGGGACGCAATGCGCACCTACTGGACGCTGACCTTTGGCGCGCAGCCTAACCTGCTGCCCATCTTCATTAACGAAGACGCGCCGGTGACCAACAGTCGGCAGGTCGCTGTGCTGCTCACCCAGGAGGAGGCTGTGCCCGAAGGTGACCGCAACGCGATCGGGCGCGTTCTAGAGGTGCGCTTGAGCGATCGGCCCGACTTCGCCGGCGCCGACTGGCAACCCTGGGAACCGCTCATCCCCTACACGCTTCCAGACCAGCCTGGCCGGCATACGGTGTACGTGGAGATGCGCGATGGCGCTGGCCGTACCACCATCGCCGCCGACAGCATCGAATACGATCCAGCCGCACCCAGCGCAGCTCGCCCGCTCGCGCCGGAGGGAAGCGCGCTGCCTACACCAGAGGCCAGCCCGCAGGGCGGGGCGGTGGCGGCCACCGAAGATCTGCCCACGCCCATAGCTAGCTCCGTCCCGCCAGCGATCCCAACCATCCCGCCAAGCTCGGAAGACCTTCCGTTCATGGCTGTGATCGTCACCCTAAGCCCAACGCCGGTTTTAACCGAGGCGGTCATTGTTGCCACCCCGACGCCGACGCAGGCAGCGCGCCGGCCCGGCGTGCCAGCCAACGATGCGCTCTTGATCGCGGTAGCCGTGTCGGGATACTTGGCGTTTCAATTAGGCCTCGTGGCGTATATGCTGTTGCGCCGGCGATAGTTCATCGGCTGGCCGGCGCATTGAACGCATCCGCAGCCAAAGGTAAACTTACGTCAACGTGAAGCTGTCCATTATCATGCCGGTCTTCAACGAGGCCGGCACCATCGCCGAGATCTTGCAGCGCGTGGCAGCCGTTCGCTTGGACCCCATAGACAAGGAGATTGTGCTGGTGGACGACTGTTCCAAGGACGACACCCCGCACATCCTAAAGATGCACGCCCACCTCCCCAACCTCAAGATCATCACGCACGAAGTCAACGGGGGCAAGGGCGCAGCCATCCAGACTGCGTTGGAACACATCACTGGCGACATCGTGATCGTCCAGGACGCTGACCTGGAATACGACCCGAACGACTATCCCAGGTTAGTAGCGCCGATTGTGCGCGGCGAAGCCAAAGTGGTGTATGGCGTGCGCGACCTGAGCACGCAGCGATGGTATATGGCGCTGGGGAATCGCTTCGTTACCCTCGTCACCAACCTGCTGTATGGCGTCTCGCTGCGGGATATGGAAACCTGCTACAAAGCGATGGCGCGCGAGGTGGTGCAAGGGCTGCGCCTGGAATGTCGGCGCTTTGACGTAGAGGCCGAGCTGACCGCCAAGATCCTGCGGCGCGGCTACACGATCGTCGAAGTCCCTATCCGCTACCAAGCGCGCTACGAACACAAGAAGCTCTCCCCAGCCGATGGCTGGCCCACCCTCAAAGCGCTGTGGCGATATCGCCACTGGCGGGGGTAGCTACGCCTAGCGCAGCGCGATCGCGCTGCCCACCGTCACTGCGTCTCCAATCCAATGGCCGCCCCGATAAGCCGGCAGACGTTGGCCGGTGAGCGGCTCGTAGACGCCGACCACTACTTGATAACGACCCGCAGCGAGCGATCGCGGAGCAACCATGGCGTGTGCGTCACGCATCGGCTGCTGGGCCATCCAGCGCGTCATCGGCAGAAGCGCGCTGAGCGGCAACCGATCGCTTTGGAAAGCCAGATTGCCCGCGTCATCCAGGACGTGGACAAACGTCTTGTAGTCGCGGTCTGTCGCTTCCGGTAAGGCCCATTCCAGGACGACGTAGAACCAATCGCCAGGGGTGATCTCCATGCGCAGCCAAGCGCGCTGTAGGATCACACGCGCGCCGAAGACCACGTCTACTGCCTGGAAGTCCGGCCGCACAGCCGGCAGGCGCGTCAGGCGATAGAGCGGCAGGCGGATTTGGGCGAAGTTGAACTCACCAATCTCGTAACCATTCGCCCAGAGCGTGGATTCGATGAACCGTTGCGGGTCCACAACGTCGTCCTGCCAGAGCATCAGTCGGACGCGGTTTGGTCGCCGCGCGTTCAGCGTCGCTAGCACTGGCTGGTCATCGGGGAGCACCCCATGCAAGCCAGCCGGCAGCGCCAACAGTGAGGTCGCATGCGCTGGCGGCCAGTAATACGTCACGGCAAAGTTGTCGCGCGCCATGATGACCAAGTCGCCCGGCACCAGCGCCTCGACCACGTGCTTCACCGCGCCGCGTGTATCCTCACGCTGCAAGGCAGGATCGGTCAGGTAGGCCACGAGCGCCGGCAGCCACAGCGCGCCAATCAACGCAATGCCCCCCGTGCGCGCCCCGCGTAGCGCGCCGGCTGCGCCCAAGAATACACAAGCGGCTGGCACAACATAGATCAAGTAGCGCGGATGAAAGACGGAGCGATAGGGGTAGAACACGCGCACAGCGATCGTCGCCGCCAACAGCGGCCCGACGACCAGCGCCAGCACCACGACTAGCGACGTCCAGCGCCGCTTGCCCACGAAGCCAGCGAAGCCGAGTCCGGTTGCCCCGGCCAACAGCAGCCATCCCGCTTCGGGCAGCGGACGGGCCAAGCCACCGCTAGCGAAGCTGCGCACCCACTCCGCGAGCCGGCCTTCGATCGTGTTCAAGGGGAAGAAGAACCCATCGTCGTAGGCGAAACCGGGCGAGGCGAACAGCAGCCACGGGGCCAGAGCGACCACCAGCGCGCCCGCAGCCAGACTGAAGCGCCCTATCCGCCCACATGACGCACGCCCAGCGTTGCGGGCAGCCTGAACGAGGACGATGAGGGCATGGGCCGGCAGCAGGAAGATCGCATAGTAATGGCTGTAGACCGCGCTGCCCAACAGCGCCGCCCAGGCGACCAGATAACGCAGCCTAGAAGCAGGGCGTAGCCATTGACACAGAAAAAAGGTGGCCGCGGTGGCGAGCGCCGCCACCAGCGCATACATGCGCGTCTCCTGCGCGTACCACACCGCGAAAGGGCAGCATGCGTAAGCGAGGCCCGACAGCAGCGCCGGGAAGTCATATCGCGCATCGCACCACAGGGCGCGCGCGAAGGCGAGGACAAAGGCCAGCGCAACGGTGTCGGACAGCGCGGAGACAAAGCGCATAGCGAACTCTGACTGGCCAGCCAGCATGATCCAGCTATGCAGTAGCGCGTAGTAGAGCGGCGGGCTGCGGTCGCCGGCTGTGGTGCGCGCCATCTCCGCCAGCGGCATGCGCGCCAGATGCCACGACCAGCCTTCATCGAACCACAAGCTCTGCGCACCCAAGGCCCACAGACGGATGCCCCAAGCGATCAGAAGGAGAAGCGCGCCCCACACGACAATCCGCCTGCGCAGGAACGCTCCGTATGCACTATTCAAACCCCAGCCCTCGCTCTTTGAGGCTGACGAAGCCATTGTGCACGATGATGATGTGATCCAGCAGCTCGACGCTCAACAGTTTGCCGGCCTGGGCAAGCGCGCGGGTCACCGCAACGTCCTCAGCCGAAGGCGTGGGGTCGCCGGAGGGATGGTTGTGCGCCACGATGATCGCGGCACAGTTGCTGCGCACAGCGTCCCGGAAGATCTCGCCGATACGCATGCTGACGGCGTTCAGGCTCCCGCGATACACCATCGGCTTGCCGATCACGCGATTGCGCGTGTCGAGCAAGAGCGTGTGGACTTCCTCTTGTTCCAGCAACCCCATGCCCAGCATCAGCAATTGCGCTGCCTCTTCGGGCCGCCGGACGACTGGCCGCGCGTCTGGGACGCTCAAGGCCAGCCGGCGGCCCAGCTCCAGGGCGGCCTTGATCTCGATCGCCTTCACCGGCCCGATGCCATGTATCTGCTGTAGCTCGTCCAGTCCGGCGAGCGCGACGCCGTGGAGGCCGCCGAAGCGCTGCAACAGCATATCCGCCAGTTGGAGCGCGCTGGCGCCCTCTGCGCCGCTGCGGAGGATGATGGCCAACAGCTCGCGCTGCGACATGCCCATGGGGCCGATCTCGCGGAATCGTTCGCGCGGGCGCTCACCCTCTGGTATGTCGCAGATGCGGGTGCGATACAGCCTCGCCCCGCTGTCTTCATCGGCCATAGCGCGGGAAGTATAATTTGGCATACTCGGGTCAGATATCTGGCCAATGAATGATTGAAAACATCAGCAGCCTCATCGTCGCGGTCGCCAGCTTGTGTGGCGGCATTGTCGCCGCGCTCTGGGCCGGCATCACAGTTTGGACTTTTCGAGACATCCGCGCGCGCACGCGCGACCCCTTCGTCCAGATCCTCGCCACAGTGATGGTGGGCGTGATCCCGATCGCCGGCATCCTGGTGTACTTCATGCTCCGCCCGCGCGAAACGCTGGCCGAGCAGTATGTGCGCGCGCTCGAGGAGGAGTCGCTCTTGGCCAGCATCGAGAACCAGGAGTTCTGTCCCACGTGCGGCCGGCGGGTTGACCCGGATATGTTGTTTTGCCCATCCTGCCACACCAAGCTGCGCAACACGTGTCCCACCTGCGGGCGCAGCGTCCATCTCTCTTGGGATCTCTGCCCCTACTGTGGCCAAGGGCTAATCCCGGAGCGACCCAAAGCCGCAGTTGGCGCGCCACAAGCCAGACCAGCGCCAAAGCCGCAATTGGCCAAACCCAACGTCTTCGAGCGCGTGGGCGACATCATTGAGCGCGTCGCAGCCCGCCTAACCCAGACCACGCCCAGCCCACAGGCGGAGGACGGGCGCGTCACAGCGCCGCCTGCGCCATCGCCGGCAGCGCGCACTGCGCCACCGCCACCACCAGTGCGCCCTTCCTCACCGACTAGTCACCTGCCATCTCAGCCCATGCGCCGCCCCCCACCCAGGCGCGAGGAGCTGGAATGATTCAGCTCACCTGCATCACGCGGATCACGTTGGTATGGCCTGCGCCGCTGCCCAGCGGCAAACCAGCCGTGACGACGATGTGATCGCTTGGCCCGGCATACCCCAACTGACGCGCGGCCTGACAAGCAGCGCTGAACAGGGACTCCGCATCTGCGCGGCGCGTTTCGGTGATCACTGTTTGCACTCCCCACATAAAGGCGGTGTAGCGCTGGGTGCGCTGATAGGGCGTCAAGCACACGATTGGCATCCTTGGGCGATGGCGCGAGACCATCCGCGCCGTAAAGCCAGAAGCCGAAGCGCACACGATTGCCTTAGCGCTGATGCTCTCGGCGATTTGTGCTGCTGCGGTGGTGATCGCATCCGTCTGCCGATCGGTCGGCGCGGTGAACTCCTCCTCCAGCAAGTCGCGCGCTGTGTCCAGGAGCTTCTCAGGCTGATAGAGCGCGCTGGCCTCGGCGTGCGCCGCGATGCGCGCCATGGCCTGCACGGCCTGGAGCGGGAACTCCCCGATGGCCGTCTCCCCGCTCAGCATCAGCGCATCGCTGCCGTCCAGCACGGCGTTGGCCACATCGCTGGCCTCGGCGCGCGTGGGCTGCGGGGCGTGGATCATGCTTTGGAGCATTTGGGTAGCGGTGATCACTGGCTTGCCAGCGCGCAGGCAGGCCAGGATGATGCGCTTCTGATAGAAGGGCACTTCTTCCGGGGCGGACTCCACGCCTAGGTCACCACGCGCGACCATCACAACATCGCTGGCGCGCACAATCGCCGGCAGGTCGGCCAGCGCCTCGGGCTTCTCGATCTTGGCCACGATCAGCGGGTCGCTGCCCAGATCGCGCGCCAGCCGGCGCAGGGCATGTATGTCTTCGGCATTGCGCACGAACGAGGCGGCCAGGGCGTCCATCCCCTGTGTGATCGCAAACTGCACGTCCTCGCGATCCTTCGGCGTCAAGACCGGGCCGGCGAGCACCAAACCGGGCACAGTGACGCCCTTATTGGACGACAGACGCCCGCCGACAACGACTTCGCAGGCAACCGCTGCCGCGTTTAGGCGCTCCACGGCGCGCAGCACGATCGCGCCATCGTCGAGCAATAGGCGCTGGCCAAGCTGGACAGCGGCCAGCACGTCAGGGTGGGGCATTGGAATAGCCTGGTCGTCTGGTTTGGTGCTGAGCACGACGCGCTGACCGCGGTCCAGCGTGATCGCGTCGTCGCGCAGGCGCCCGATGCGAAACTTAGGCCCCTGCAAGTCGCCCAACAAAGCGACGTTCGCGCCCTCCTCAGCCGCCACTCTGCGCAACAGCGCGATGCGCTGGCGATGCTCGGCATGGCTACCGTGCGAAAAGTTCAGCCTCGCCACGCTCATGCCGGCACGGATCATCCCGCGCAACACGTCTTCGCTATCGCACGCCGGCCCCAGCGTGCAGATGATCTTGGTCCGCGTCATCAGTCTAGCACCAATGAACACAATTCTTATATTCCTTTACACTTTCTTCTATGACTTAAAAGCCACTCAATGCCTTGCGATTTTACTCAGCGATGGTTAAGCCAGCGGCGGTCAAATTCAAGTGAACTTCGCAGCGCGATGCGATGCCTTGAGTATCACATAACATGACATGGGAAGACGAACGATAACCACCAACGAAGCGAAGAGAGCGGGGCGCACCGCTCAGGAATTAGCTGATGAGCATCGCCCAGTGCATTTAGCCGACGCATACAACATGGCCCGGTCGCGTAAGAAGGGCGCAACGCCTCGCGCAGCCGATGCACGTCCCTGGCGGCGCATAGACCTTCACATCCACACGCCGGCCTCGCACGACTACGAGGAGCCAGGGCGCACCTACCTGGACATCCTCAAGCAGGCCGAACGGCGCGGGCTCGACATCATCGCCTTCACCGACCACAACACGGTGAACGGCTATCGCGCCATGCACGACGAGATCGAACGCCTGACCTATCTGGAGAAGCTCGGACGCATCCAGGCGGATGAGCTGGCGCGCCTGAACGAATACCGTCGCTTGACGCGAAAGATCCTCATCCTGCCGGGCTTCGAGTTCACCGCGACCTTTGGCTTTCACGTGCTCGGTATCTTCTCGCCCGACAAGCCGCTCCGCGACATCGAATATATCCTGATGAGCTTGGGCGTGCCCGGCGCAGCGATAGACGGCGGCCTCACCGAAGCCGGCGCGACCAGCGACGTGCTGCGGGCTTATGCTGCGATCGACGCCGCCGGCGGCATCGCCATCGCTGCGCACGCCAACTCCACGAACGGCGTGGCGATGCGCGGGCTGAACCTGGGCGGCCAGACGCGGATCGCCTTCACGCAAGACCCGCACCTGCACGCCCTGGAGTTCACCGACCTCGACCGCGGCCGCAACAGCAGCGCGCGCCTGTTCGACGGCAGCAAGCCCGAATACCCACGCCGCATGCTCGCCATTCAGGGCAGCGACGCGCATCGCGTGGTCAGCAGCCCAGACCACCCCAAGCGGCTGGGGGTGGGCGAGCGCACGACCGAGGTGCAGCTCGACGAAGTGAGCTTCGCGGCCCTGCGCGGGCTGTTCCTCAGCCAGGCATTCGACCGCGTGCGGCCGGCTTTCGACGTGCGCGACCTGCCCGAAGACCCAATCACAACCTTGACCCAGGCCAGCCCAGGCCCCAAGCTGGCGCTGTACTCCGGGCTCCCTAAGCGTGGCGACCGCTTCCAGAGTGTGCTGTGCGATATCTGCGCACTAGCGAACGGCGACGGGGGCGATATCTTGATCACCTTCCCGCCGGCTAAGGTCAGCAAGCGATCTGACGGCCAAGCCGAGGCCGCTGCCATGGCTCAACACCTGGCGCTGGCGATCGAAGCGCATCTCACGCCGCGCTTGAACGTGGCTGTGCACGTGCGCACGATGCTGGATGGCGCGCCTTGTCTCCACATCGCTGTGCCGCAGGGCGAGGACGTGCCTTATGCGCTGGACAACACGCAGTGCTTCGTGCGCCAAGGCAGCGCCAGCCGGCCAGCGACGCGCGATGAGGTCGTCACTCTGGCCCGCCGCGGATACCAGAAAGCGGCCGAGCAGCCACCGCAATCCTCTAGATCGCCGCAGCTATCGGCACAGCCAGCTGGCCACGCCAAACCACGGCAGCCGACCCGCTCAGCGTCCGCGTCACCACAGCGCGCTGCGCCGGCCAAGGGCTCACCGTCCCACCATCCTGCGCGACCTGATCAGACGCCCACCAAACGCAGCGAGGAGAAGCCGGCTGTGCTGATTACCGCGCCCGCCTCGAACGGCGCTGCGAGCCTGCCAGGGACGCCGAAGACCGGCGTGCAAGTGCTGGCCATGGAAGAGCGCAATGGCATCATGTACTTCACTGTGCGCGACCTGCGCAACAATGCCGTCATCCGCAACGTGACGATGAAGAGCGCGCGCGACCTGTGGCACTACGCAATCACCCAGTTCGCTGAGCACCCTTACGGACCAGAAGACGTAGTGTGGCATGGCGACCGCGCAGTGCTGGCCAGCGAGGAGCGCGGTGGCAAGCGCCGTTACGATTTGGCGCTCCGCGACGCCGACGGCCAAGCGATCGTGTTCTATGGCGTCAGCGCCGAAGGCCTGGACGAGACGTGGCAAGCGCTGATCGCCGAGTTCGAGGCCCAGCGCGCTGCAGCGCCGGCCAGTTAGCGCTCAATCGGCAGCCCGACCGCGTTGCCCCACTCCGTCCAGCTCCCGTCGTAGTTCCTGACGCGCGGATAGCCGAGCAGGTAGGTGAGCACGAACCAGGTGTGGCTGCTGCGCTCACCGATGCGGCAGTAGGTGATCACCTCTTGATCGGGCGTCACGCCCTGGCTGGCGTAGAGGGCCTCCAGTTCCTCGCGCGGCTTGAAGGTGCCGTCCTCTTGCACCGCCTGCGCCCAGGGGATGTTCCTCGCCCCAGGAATATGCCCGCCGCGCAGCGCGCCCTCGTTGGGATATTCGGGCATGTGCACGCGCTCGCCGCGATATTCGGCTGGGCTGCGCACGTCCACCAACGTGCCCTTTTGCTCCACATGGCGGAGCACGTCGTCGCGGAAGGCGCGAATGGTCCTATCGTCGCGCGGGGGAGCTATGTAGTTGGTGCGCGGATACGCCGGCACCTCGCGCGTCAGCGGACGCCCTTCGTCGATCCACTTTTTGCGCCCGCCGTTCAGGATGGCCGCTCTGGTGTGGCCGAATAGCTGGAAGACCCAGAACGCATAGGTCGCCCACCAGTTATTCCGGTCGCCGTAGAACACAACGAACGAATCGTTGGCGATCCCTTTCTCGCGCATCAGCTCGGCAAAGCGCGCCGAGTCCAGATAGTCGCGCTTAATCGGGTCGTTCAGGTCAGTCGTCCAGTCGATCTTGATCGCGCCGGGGATGTGGCCGGTGTCGTAGAGCAACGGATCTTCGTTGGATTCCACGATGCGCACGTTAGGATCAGACAAGTGCTCGGCCAGCCACTCGGTGCTGACCAGCGCCTCGGGATGGGCATAGGCAGATGTGCTCATCGTTCGCTCACTCCTTCTCCCTCACGGATTGCGTCGGCTGCGCCGGAGGGCGCGGCCAGGACAACAACAGAAAACAGACAGGCATCGCTCAGAGAGCAAGGTATGTGTGAATTAAACCATAACCAGGTGCGCCGGGTGCATTCACAGCCAGGGACAAAACCTTGGTGGGCGACGGCAGTGCCATCGCCCACCCTCTAGATTTGCCTTCGCTGGCAGCATAGCTTGTGGAAGATGCCTCTATTGGTGAACGCACCCGGTGCGCCTATAATCTTCGCCGATGCTCACCTTCGACTCCCACGGCCTGATCCCTGCCATCGTCCAGGACGCGCTCACCGGCCGCGTGCTGATGCTGGGCTGGATGAACGACGAGGCCTTGCAGCGCACGCTAGGCAGCGGCGAGGTGTGGTTCTGGTCGCGCAGCCGGCGATCGCTCTGGCGCAAGGGCGAGACCAGCGGCAACGTGCTGCGGGTGCGCGAGCTGCGGGCCGATTGCGACGCGGATTGCCTGCTGATCCGCGCAGAACCGGCCGGACCCACCTGCCACACAGGGCGCGAAAGCTGCTTTTGGCAGGACGCCGACGGCAACCTGCTCCCCCCGCCGGCGGGCGGTTTTCTGGACGATCTGGCGGACATCATCGCCGTGCGCCGGCTGGCCACGCCACAGGAAAGCTACACCGCGCGGCTGTTTGCCCAGGGGCGGCTGCGGATCGCCCAGAAGGTGGGCGAGGAGGGCCTGGAGGTCGCGCTGGCTGGCGCGGCCCAGGACGATGACCGCGTGATCGAGGAGAGCGCCGATTTGCTCTTCCACCTGCTCGTGCTGCTGAACGAGCGGGGCATCTCCCTGCGCGACGTGCTGGCGCGGTTAGCGATGCGCCACGCGCTGGCCACGCGCACCACTGCGTCCGCTTAGTCCGCTACATCAGCCTCTTTGATCTGCCGCCACAGCGCGCGCTTCTCCTCCGCGCTCAGCGTGCTGAGCGACAGGCCGCGCGCGTGCGCGAGGCGCTCCAGCGCGCGGAAGCGACGGGCGAACTTCTGGTTCGCCATGCGCGCAGCGGTCTCAATGTCTATATCGTAGCCGTCAGCCCAGTCGGCGATCGTGAATATCAGGTCGCCGAATTCCTCCATCCGGTGGTCAGGGTCGCGCGCGTTGACCACTTCTTCCAGTTCTTCGCGCACCTTGACCAGCCGCGCGTCGTGGCTGTCCCAGTCAAAGCCGGCCTGCTCAGCGCGCCGCGCCATCTTTTGCGCCTGGGCCAGGGCCGGCAGCGCCTCGGGAATGCCATCGAGCGCCGAGCGAGCCTGCTGGCCCTTCTCCTGGCGCTTGATCGCGTTCCAGTTCGCCACCACCTGCTCAGCCGTGTCGGCGACGGCAGCGCCGAAGACGTGCGGATGGCGGCGGCGCAGCTTGGCGATCAGATCAGCGATCACATCGCTCATGCGGAAGGTTTCGGACTCGGTGGCGATCTGGGCCTGCATCACGACGTTCAGCAGAAGATCGCCCAACTCCTCGCGCAGCGCAGCCAGGTCGCCGGCGTCGATCGCAGCAAGCACCTCATAGGCCTCCTCGAGCAGCGTGCTGCGCAGCGATTCATGGGTTTGCTCGCGGTCCCAGGGGCAGCCCTCCGGCGCGCGCAGGTGAGCAACTGTCTCCTGAAGCGACTCGAAGCTCCCCGCGCGCGGCAGCGCCGGCAAGTAAAGCGTGGTGAGGTGATCGAAATCATCGCTGTGGTCGAGCGTCGCCAGGGTCGTGGCGCGCAGAGGCGCGCCACCTCGCACCACGAACACCTGATGGGACGGCGGGTATTGATTCATCAGGGTTAGCTTGAGGTCGGAGGCAACGGCGCGCGAGTAGACCTGCGCGATCAGCGCCGGCTGATCTGGGCTGAGCGGCGGGTGGTGCAGCGCGGCAAGCGCCAGCGCGTCGCAGATCTGCAGACCATCCAGCGGGTCGCAGGCCGGCGCTTCGCTGGCCGCGACGCGCTCAAGCGTCGGCTCGATGAAGCTCAAGCCGGCGACTAGGCGGACGGGAATGCCCAGCGCGCCGGCGCGCTGCATGATCAAGTGGACGCTGGCCTCGCCGACCAGCGGATGCCCTGGCACAGCATACACGACGCCCTCCGGCGACGCTTGGGCTGCCGCGATCACGCGCGCGGCGATCTCGGCATAAACGTCCTCAAAGCGCGCTGCATGTTCGTAAAGGTCGTCGAAATCTCGCAGCTCGAGGTGCGGCGGCAACTCGGCCACTGTTGGATGTCGTCGTGTGCGCAGATAGACGCGCCGGCTGGCGCACAGCACATCCCACGCCTCGCGCGTCAATAAGTGCGCCCCACCTGGCCCCAAGCCAAGGATCGTGATCATCGCCCTCTCACTGAACACTCACGCGGCTGTATCGGGCTAAGCTCGCGTGACTAGAATTAGCAAATCCCAAGCCAAGGAGTTCACCGATTATGGCGAGTGCGCCCGGCACAGTGAGTTTGCCCAATCCGAAAGCCAAGACCAAAAAGAAGATAGACATTCCATACGACCGCTGGCCTAATCGCATCCGACGCGCCATTCGCAGCTTCATCAAGATCACCATCCTCATCAGCTTAGGCTTCACCATCTACTTCCTCGCCACCATTGACGACGTCACGCTGAACATGTTCTTCAACGCGGTGGCGGTGGCGTTCAGCTTGCTGTTGCAAATCATGGCCGTGCTGTTCAGCATCATTCTACAGTTCGGCCTGCTGTTCTGGTTCCTCTCCCGGCCCGACGTGGAGATCATCCGCCCCGGCGACGACACGACAGTGACCTTCGACGATTACTGGGGGCAGCCCCAGCTTGTCAGGCTGGTGAAGCAATGGATGAGCCTGCTGCGCGACCGCAAGGAGTTCGAGAAGATGGGCGGGCGCTACATCAGTGGTCTATTGCTCTACGGGCCGCCGGGCACTGGCAAGACTATGCTGGCCAAGGCGATCGCCGGCGAGTCGGGCATGGCCTTCATCAGCGCCCAGGGCACCAGCTTCCAGGGCATGTTCTGGGGCATGGACATCTTGCGCGTGCTGCGCTTCTGCAAGTATGCGCGCGACCTGGCCAAGAAGTACGGCGCATGCGTGGCCTACATTGACGAGATTGACGCGGTGGGCATGAACCGCGGCGGCGTGCGCGGCAGCGGGCCGATGGTCGGGTCGTTCACCGGATTCGGCCTGGGCATGTTCGCGCTCTCCACGCTGCTCAGCCAGATGGACGGGATGAACAAGCCCTCGCGCAGCGAGAAGTTCTGGCGGCGCGTGTATCGCTTGTTTGGCAAGCAGTACAAGCCCAAGCGCGACTGGCACGTGATGTGGATGGGCAGCACCAACCGGCCGGACGTGCTCGATCCAGCACTCACCCGCTCCGGCCGCCTGGACACCAAGATCGCTGTTGACCCACCTGACCGCGCCAGCCGCCGGCAGATCATCCAGGGCTACCTGAACAAGATTCAGCACGATGAGACGGTGGATATAGAGGCCATCGTCGCCGACACTGCCGGCATGACCCCCGCCGATATTGCCAACGCAATCACGAAGGACGCCG
>Ga0308394_1000218_pt1 | contig 33083 bp, 29 predicted proteins | sample Hotspr2Sampleme2_FD_202366 | JGI IMG/M metagenome (GOLD analysis project Ga0308394, IMG submission 202366) | Hot spring phototrophic mat microbial communities from Mushroom Spring, Yellowstone National Park, Wyoming, United States - 20050701_me2 ...
GTACAGTTTTGTGCAGTTTTGTATAGTTTGGGTGACCAGGGGCGAAGGGCATTCGTACATTGGGTGAGGAAGGTCCTATCACTATAGAAATAGAATGCAAGATGCCAGACTATAATTCCATTACCTATCATCTGAGTGTTGATGAAGAAAACAAGAGACCTATTGTTATGGAAGAATGGATAGATAGTAGTCGGGGCTCAGGTTCTAATTCATTGCGCTTTTTGGAACATAGTGCAGGCAAAATGAAAGTTATTGGTAATGTAAAAGGTGTAGATGCGAGCAAGATTACTGAAATTCAACTCAGAGGCCCTGGTTTGGTCGCTGCAAGCGTATTAGGGCAGTTTGAAGCATATCCCCAAGTCGCTGCTCTACGTGATTTCATTATGAGGTGGAAAATAATGTCTAGTGTAAGAAAGTTGCAAGATAGTAGTAACATTACTACTTCAGTTCAATCTCCAATTTGGAATTCTTTTGCATCATTAGTTTTGAATCCTTTGAACTTTGAAAATTTGACACATAACGGAGCATTGCCATCATTAATATGCATTGAAGAGCCAGCTATCTCTGTCTACCCTACATTGTTGCCTAAGATGGTTAAAGAGTTTCGTAATGCCACTTCGCATACACAATTCATTATTACTACACAATCCCCAATTTTTTTGAATGCATTGCGGCCAGAGGAAGTTTGGATGCTTTATCGGAATGAAGATGGTTATACACAAGTCCGACGAGCTGACGATATCCCTCATGTTACGGATTTTTTTGAAACAGGTGGCTTAATAGGAGATCTTTGGTTAGAAGGTTATTTGAGCTGCTTAACCTTTTACAATTGACCAGTTCGCATTACTTGTCAAGCAGTACCGAGCATCCTTATTTTAGAATTTTACCTTAGTATATTTTGTCATGTTCTTAAAATCAGAAAGGTTCAATAGGATAAACATTAAAATCGCTCCGTGTTTAAAGTTTCCGTATGCTTGTAAAACTATTAATGAGTTCAGTGAAAATGAAAGTTTGGGAAGTTATAGCGATATTTATGGCACTATTTTGTTCAAAGAAGTGTCATGTGGTAAACTTAGCTATAGAACATATTTTAGAACTAAAAACGACGCGTTACTATACTACAACCATGCCTTTGCAGATATAGCTTGGTATAATAGGTATGAGCGAGATAAGTATAAGTTATTCTGGTTTATGTTGGATGTTGTGAATGACACTTATCTTCCTATTGAGATACCTAAATTAAACTATATTACAGCCAAAGATAAAAGTTTACTAGTCAAGCTAAAAGATAGATTTTATGTTCTATCTAGAGAGTTATATCCGAAGGAATCTTTGAATGATATAGGCACACTCATTTATGTGGCCATAATAGATGCAAATAGCGGGCATGCGTTATTTTTAGAAAACAGGAAAAGTAACCTACATTTAGATCTATATTACCCTATTGCCAATAAAATTGTTCCAATAATACAATTCAACAAAAAGGGTGTATTTATACATTTAGTCGATATTTTGGATAATAAAATAAGTATTATTTCTTGGACTATTGATGAAATTAAGCAGATAATGATAGATATAATAAACAAAGACATTTACTTCAAATCCGTTAGGAAAAAGGTAGCACAAGATGTCATTGAACAGATTAGTACTGCCAAAGTCAGCCATGTAAATTATATATACGATGCAAACCAGGAACATATCAATAGACATATAAAAGGCCTTAAAATATACTTTGAAATCTCAATAAAAGGAGCGAGATATGAATATAAATTGCAGACATGTGGTATAGCTATAGTACTGGAGCAGGAAAGCATAAGGTGCTATTTAGATTTAGAACATACTAGATTTGAATTAAACAATGAAAAAATGTCTCTTTACAAAAATCATTACAAAGAAACTACAATTCTAATACAAGAATTTTATATTTCAACCGAAATTCCTGAAATTTATTTGCCCAATGTTTTGTATAGTAATAGGTGTTATGATATAATTTACAACACTACAAACGGCATTGCAATTACGAAGAAAAAAATTGACATAATATGGAAACATAAACATAGTGTTATATATGATGATAATCAATTCACAAGTTCTGCAATTTACCAACACAAAAACTATTTGTTCATAATTAAATTCCCTACCGATAAAGAGCAGTCTTACTTAGTAGTCATTGATTTAAAAAGCAATACGCTCTATCCTTTTATTAGTAAAGGTGATTTTAGGGTACTTTTGAGTCAGAATCCAAAACGTAGATTGGAGTATATTACTCATCAATTTAAACTAAACAATAAGATTATCTTTATGTCAAGAGATTTAAAACACGTGTTTGCTATAAAACTGAATGAATTGAATGAAAAACTACGTATGATAAAACAGGATGATTGCAAAGAAGAACACTATGGACACATAGAAGATTTTGTTGAAATTTTTGAGATGAAACAATTACTGGGCAATGCTATTTTGAAGACATATAAAACGGAAATTGAGGATGATAAAATCGGAGCTTTGAGTTATTATATACACAGACATTTAGGTAAGCTGTACATTATAGCTACATATGATATTGACAATACAAAATGTATAGGAGCATTTGAGCTTATATCCTCGGCGGAAAGTACGTTTTTAAGACTTATAGCCTACTACCCATACGAGCGTGCATTATACTATAAAAATAAAAGCCCTATTAACTTACCATCCATCTCTAACTCGGTTATTCAGAAGATATACTCTACCAATACTTTCAATAACAACTTAGAAATAGTATGTAATATTAATTCTATGTTCTTTGATATTGGGAACAATAGGACTAGCGTTTGTACGATATCAAAAGACTTTAGTATTGAAGAAGTTAGATGTGAAAATTTTGGAGAATATCTGGAAGTAGAATTAAAATATAATAGACGTAGAGGCGTGGGTGTAACTATAGTTCAGCGTGATATTTTTATCATATCTAGACTCAATGTAGTTAGTAAGATGCCTATTTTGTCTCTATAATCGGAACGATAACCTCTGAACAGATAACTTCAAATTCGACAATGTTGTTACTTTTGCGTGTATGGCTAGCCTTCAGAAAACATATGAAAAGAAAAAACTCTATGGTCAAGTTTATACACCATCATTTATTGTTACAAAAATTCTAAACGAAGTTGGTTTCACTTCTACTGATGTATTAGGCAAGAAGGTACTTGATCCTGCTTGTGGTGATGGACGCTTTCTTATTGAGGTTGTCAGACGCGTTATAAGTATGTCGCCTCGTGATGAGCTAGAAAAGAATCTTTCGTGTGTTTATGGCTGGGATATTGACGAAAATGCTGTTGAAGAGTGCAAGGGGAATTTGGACCGCATTGTTCAGCCTCTCGGCATTTGTGTTGAATGGAATATCACAGTAAAAAACGCGTTATATCAAGTACCACATCTGGGTTTACTTAGCACTGAGGCACCAGAACTCTTTGACTTTATTGTAGGTAATCCCCCTTACATTCGTATTCAACTTTTGGAAGAAACAGAACGCAAGTTTATACAGCGATATTATAAATTTTGCAAAACTGGTTCAACTGATATTTACATCGCATTCTTTGAGCTTGCATATCATCTGTTAAGTCCTGATGGTATAGTAGGATTTATCACACCAAATACCTTCTTATATACAGAAACAGCGAGAAAACTTAGAGAGTTTTTTGCTAGAGGAGGATACATAAAAAAGATTTTTAATTACGGTGACATTCAACTTTTTGATGACGCAACGACTTATAGCGCAATTACGATTTTCACAAAAAAACCAAAAAAGAGTTTTGACTATTACGTAGCTGTAACAAAAGATGAATTCAAATATAGAGTTATAGGGTTCAAAGAACTTTCAGGGCAAAAGTCTTGGAGATTGTCCACTGATTTACATGAAAAAGTAAAAGGTATAAGATTGGGTGATATATGTAAAATTCATGTGGGTATTACAACATTATGCGATAAGGCGTATATTTTCCCCATTGAATCAATAGATGACAAAACAGTTTGGGCATATACAAAGCTCAGAGGTAAAGTCAAAATTGAAAAGGATATTCTAAAGCCTATTGTTAAAGCTTCCAAACTGAAAGGTAGCGACGACCCAATTAGAGAATACATACTGTTCCCGTACCAAAAAGTGGATTGCAAGATGAAAATCATACCCGAAGAAGTACTTGCAGAGAAGTTTCCATTAGCATATCAATACCTTTTGTCTGTAAAGCCAGAGCTAGACAAGCGGGATAAGGGCAAGCCAAACCCAGTGGCTTGGTACGCATTTGGTAGGAATCAAAGTTTGCAGGCCTGCTTCGGGAAAAAAATCATTTTCGCCCCGATGAATCGCAAACCGAAATTTATACTTTATGAAAACGAGGAATGTTTAGTCTACTCCGGATATTTTATCAAATATGATGGTGACTTGCAATGGTTACTGGATCGTTTGAATTCTCCTGAGATGGAATATTTTATAGCTTGTTCGTCGCGTAACTTTCGCAATGGATGGAGAGCGTATAATAAAAAGGCGATAGAAAACTTTATTATCCCGTATCCCACACACGAAAAAATATAATTTTGTTTTGTATGCGGTATAGCGCACGATAAAGATTTTAAGGATCTTTACTTTGTGTGGTTAGGACGCTATGAATGGGTGTGCTCTGATGGATGACCGTATCCCCTACGGGCTACCTAAAAAGTCACTCCACAACAAAGCAGGAAGCTCAACCTTTTACGGTTGAGCAGTCTGTATGTCATAAGTCTTGAATTCGACGGCGCAAACAATTTCCATTTCTGAGACTACAAATGCAAATAGGTGTTTAGGGTACCTAACACCATCTATTTCAGTCCAATGAAACAGAAGCTTGCCGTAACGTCCAGTCTTTAATTGTATCTTTGGCTTGTCCGTCTCAGCGACAATCTTGATTTCGTTTTCACCTTTGTATTGTAATTCGTTTTTACGATTGTATTTAATATCCTTGAATTCAATGACAGGAATATTGTCTCTTAGTACTACTCTTCCATTATATTCATGAGCTGGTATATTACATCTTATTATCAACTCATCATTGTATACAAAAAATACGCTATTTTTTTCATTCGCAATGTCGAACGAGTAGTTTAAGAAGTCAAGAAAGTATATATTTTTGTCTTTTTTACTTGTTATATTATTTATGATTTCGTTTAGTAGTCGACCTTGTTTTTTTAGCTCTATTTGCTCATCGTATGGCAACTGATATTTTGAATCTAATCTGTGTGGGCTTGATAAGAATATGATTTTGACCTGAGAGGGCTTCTGCTGTATGTTATGTTTGGCGATTACGAAGCGTATGCGTGGAGGCGGACTTTGATAAAGCAACATAAATACATATAAGTCACCTGTTTCTTCAGAAAAATGATGCACGTAATACAAATCTTTGTATTTTATACCTCTCTTTTGTATCTCTTTGCTAATATTGTGGATCAAATCAGATATAGATATTCTTTTTATATATTCATTAACATCAATGATGGCTATTGGTTTATTTTGTTCTCTGTACATATTTATCACTTCGTTCATCTTATTCCAATCTACTATACGACCATTTGGAATATTTACATAACTTCTATTTCCTCTTACGAGTTTTGGGTGTACAACAGCATAGGTAAATTCGTTGTCAACAGTTACAAAATACACCCCCTCACGTCTTAATACGTTGATAGATACATCCTCAAACTTATATATCGGCTTGTATTGATTGTCAACTAACTTGTGAAGAGAACCATCTCTAATTAAATAATCGCTAGTAATTGTGGTTATGGAGTATAGTTGAGATTCATCTATGTTGTATTTACCATGTATTGGATATTTTTTGTGCAATAAAATATCATCGTTTGACTTATTGTAATTAAAACTAAACAGGCTTATTTTGACCTTCTTGCAACTTAATAAAATATTTAGCTCATTGTTTTCTACATAAACCGAGAGATTTAGATTAACGGCACATGATAGTTCTTCTTCGTATTCATATTGTCTATGTTTGTATCCTAGGTATGTAATACTTTTCAGGTGTAGCCAAAGTGTGGATTGACACTCGCTGTAAATTGGTGTTTCATTTTGATATTTTATAAGTTTGCAGTCATCTGATAACTCGCCCCATGCGGATACGAGTGAGTCAGGAGGCTGAAGACGATAAAGTTTTATACGAGGTTTTAGAAATAGACTAGCACCTCTAATAGTTATGTTAGGATGTCCTTCAAGCCCATGAACAAAATCGTTAATATGACCTTTTATGTAATCCTTTAAGTTATATGAGATTTCTTCTACTTTTTCTTCTACCAAATCAACTAAATATATAGAACTAGTTTCAAGTGCTTTATGGTTATCTGTTCGCATTATTATAATAAAGGAGTTGTACAAAGGGCTGGTGTATGTAAAAGTAGGGAATAGTTTTACGTCTAAGTCGTCTTCAAACGCTGATGCATACGTTCTTTCCTGTATGTAACTAAATAATACTTTACCTTTTGTTAGATTATTTATTGTGAACATTCTAAGTCTCTTTTCTAATCCCTTAAACAAACCGTAATCAAAAATACAATACAGATCACCGTTAGGCGCTTTGATAAACATTTTAGGATATTCCTCATATTTTTGACTGTTTATACCTATAAGATTATATGTGTTATTTTTACGATCAAATAGTGTAATAAGGTTAGTACCACGATATTCTTCAGATGGTTGGTTAGTAAATCTTATAATATCACCTATTATGAAAAATATTGTTCTATCGGCGCCATACTCATATATACATAGGTCTGAATGTTCATCAGCTTTCGCCCAGAATGAAAAGTAATCACTTTTGTATCTTATTCTATGCACCTTAGGCAATCGGATATACTTGGCTACTTTGCATCTAATTGGCGTTTTGTTACTAAAATCCAAAATCACACTTAAATATACTAAATGTAGATCAGAAACTACGTTTGCCCATATAAGCAGGAATATTAAAATCAACTGCAAAAGGTTGTAAAATCCGCTGCAAAAGGTTGTAAAATCTGCTTTGGATATAAAGCAACTCCTGATTGTAGCTTTCGATTGTTAGTACTTAAAATATGGAATACGGGGAAAACTTTTCGGGCACCAATCTTAGGGAACAGATAGAGAAATTGATAAACACTGAGGAACTTGCGTATCCAGTTAGATTAGTTGATTTTAGAATCAGGAATTTTGATTTTAAGCATTTAGGCGCTAAAATGCATTACTGGAATATAATACAAATTCATGAATTGTTGGATGATTCTAAAGTATTTCCAGAAAAACTAGAAGATAATATGTGGTATCAATATATTTCGGCTTATCTTATATTACCTAAAATGGAAGAACTTATAGAGATTAACCGATCTGTATGGGATGTCGAAGTAGAATTTGAAAATGACATGATTATAAAGGAAGCGGTTAGGACTTCACTTAGAATGCTTGATTCACAAACCTTGATCAATAAAGTAGAAAAACCTGCCACAAGTCAATCCTCCAATTCGCCCTTTAAAGAGCTGTTTAACACTGTGCTCAGTAGAAAAGAACTATCTTATTCGGTTAATTTATTGGAAATCGGCTTAAGAAAAATGGGGATTAAGATACAATATTTGACCATCATGCAAATGCATGAATTTTTGAAGTGTTCGTGCATATTACCTGCTGAGTATGATTACAATCTTTGGTATAGATATATTGCGGCTTATATTATTGCTACTTACTTAGATGTAGATAAACTCATAGAGTTGAACCAAAAGGGATGGAATGACTGGGTTAAGAAGAGGAATGATGAATTAGTGCTAGATTTTAAATCATGGCTAGGCATAAAGTCAATTTTTAGATAGTTAAACAAAATATGAGTCACTGGGAGAACTTTTTGAACTTCAATCTCAAGGAGCAATTAGAGAAAGCAATCCATACAGAAGAACTCGGTTACCCACTTAATTTACTTGATGTTAACCTTAGGAATTTCCAACTAAAAAAATTAGGAACAGGTATTAAACTGCATTACTGGGAAATGATACAAATACATGAAATGCTGAATGATTTACAGGTATTACCAGAAAGTTATGACGATACTATATGGTATCAATATCTTTCAGCTTACCTTATATTACCTAAAATGGAACAGTTTATAGAGATCAATCATTCATCGTGGAATGCCAAAATAGCCGAAAAAAATGAAATACTTATAGAAGAAGCAGTTAGAATGTCGCTTAATATGCTTAAATTACCAAAATTAAAAAACAAAATATTAGAACAAATGTCTAGTGGATCCCACGACTCATCATTAAAGCGTGATGTTTATGACATACTCAGTAGAAAAGAGCTAACTTATCCAATTAAGCTATTAGAGGTTAGTTTAAGGAATTTAGAAATAGAAATACAATATTGGACTGTGAGAGAAATGCACGAAAATATGAAGTACTTGGGTGTATTACCGATTGAGTACAGTCAAAACTTTTGGTATAGATCCATTGCAGCATATGTTATTATCAATCATGTAGACGTAAAAGAGCTGATAGATTTAAACAAAAATGGATGGTCCGAGACAGCAATGTCAGAAAGTGAAAGGTTAGTATTAAATTTTGATTTGTCTTAGCATTGATTTTCGCACATAGTAATAACCTTTTAGAATGTTGCGAATTCTTGTAATTTTCAATTGCGGACTGCTCAGCCTTTTGTGGTTGAGTAGTCCGCTTATCAGTGTTGAGCAATCTGCAAATAGCTATCTTGACTTATATTATATTTTTATATATTTGCTTACATGCGCTGGCTAAAAATCTTGAAGACTGCTTGGAAAAATAGGGGTGACATACTACGAGCACTTTGGTTGTACATTCTTGACCATACCTATTATTTGGCACGGCCTACTCCTAGTAAGATGCTGTATGACCTTAGATATAGAACTTGTAGGATATGCCCACATCGGACTAAGTGGTCTATGAAGTGTGGCCTTATTGTCGGCGAATGCTGTGGCATCTGCGGCTGTAATCTAAGGCTCAAACTTCGTCTCCCAGAGGCAACCTGTCCCTTGGGCAAATGGTAATAATAATTCTAAACTGCGAATCATGAAACAGGTTCGTAACGACCTATATGGATATATTTATGACTGCCAAAATCGACCAAATTTACCTTTAAATCAAAACTTCTAGAAGTCCTAAATAACATGTCATAAAATCTCCTTATAGCCTCCACGGTTAAATCATTAGACGTTCCCCAAAAATCGCTATTCAAATTAATAGCTTTTATACCAGTAATGAAAGATTTCGTGTGTATAATCCTAATCTTTCTTATAAACAATTTTTCATTATACGCATGCCTTAAACAATGAATAAACAGGGAATTGTTTGATAAGCTATATGGTTTACTGAAACTTGACCAATTTATACTTATTTCCTTAGGTAGAGCAGCTATGCAGACTCTTAATCCATAGTACAAGTCACGATTTAAGTAGAAAATCATTGGGTTTAGTTTTTGACTTGTATGGTAGTAGTACCCGTCGGTGGGGATATAGATGTAGAAAGTTTCTATGTCTTTGTATCCAAGTGAATCCGTACTTTGGTCTATTATAACCGTTGCACCAGTCGAGTATTTGGCTGCTGTAACTTCCAGAAGGACATTGTGAATAATAGCCGGTTTAGTTGTCAGGCGGTCAAGTATAGCCCACCCGCTCGGTGTAGGCACATAAGGTCGAGTAAAGGTTAGCTCAACATTCGGATGAGCACCATTAACTTCAGGCATGGAATGCCATTCCATATGCATCAAAGACAGTAAAGAGTCAGCCCACATATAGTCGTATTCAAACAAGTCTATAGCCGTCACATCACTTGTAAGTGCGTCTAATACTACTGGTATTATTTCGTTACCTCTATGTAAGTTGTTACCTGCTAAGATCTCTACATTATCGTTTATATCGTGATAGTTTGTCATATGTTAGTGTATGAGAAGTTGTATGAGCGCCAGATACTGACCATGTGCCCGACAATATCGTCTAAACTACCTGAATGATAAAATGTACAATAGTTTTTACGTCCCATTGCGTCTAGACTACAACGAAGTGGAGTCAAGTCTATATGTTTTTTAGCATTAATTGCGACGAAAATACTTCCTTTCCGTATGTCTTCAAACATCATGCATACAGCGTTGTATTTACCAAACTCGCTCAGCAGGTCTACCGCCAAGCTGCCCACATAGTGTAAGACACTCTCAATACTATACACTTCAAAAATAGACCATAGCTCGGCATAGGATAAGACGACAAATAGTAAGTCAGGTACTAAACTGTTAGTGTAAACCTTGCGTCTGGCTAATTCGTACAGATCGTAGTAAAGGCTATTTTTATGATAACTAGATACGATATCCATTATCCTACCTAAGCAATCTTCACATCTTTCTAAATAGTACGACAACTTGTATAGATTCTTGTATTCGTCTGCACTAAGATCACAGGAACGGAGTAATAACGTATCTGACAATATGCCAGCAGCCAATAAAGAAAATATAGAACAGTCCACGTTAGGACTGCCATTTATATTCTCTAAGAATGTGGTTATTACTTCAAACATCCAGAAGGAATTAGCGCAGTATTGTTCTTTCGCGTAATACAAAACCCCTTCATATTTGTTATCAACTTCGTGATGGTCTATAACTACTAGGTCTCCCCGCTTTCCAAAATGCTCTAACGTCCTTATAAACGCATCCCGAAGTTCGTCATCGTCGGGAAATAGCTTGTCAGGAGCATTTTTATCAACCATGATTACCTTGTAATTATTTAATAAATCAGATGCTATGTTATTAACTATAGGTTGGTTATATGCTTCCTGCTCGTCAATTGTATATCCCACATGAAATAAAGGATGTTCTGTAGTAGATGTTACTGCATTTATAACTTGCATGAAGCTGACCGATGGCTTATGAGGCAGCCAGACTTTGACCTCGTGCCCGTAACTAGCTAAAACCTTCCCTAATGCATAGGCACTGCACACGCCATCTAAATCATACGGCGTATGCGGCACTATAACCTTACCGTATGAAGGCTGCGCTAAGAACTGTACCAAATCTAAAACCATCACATCCTAAATATACAAAAATAAACATTTTTATTTCGATAAAACTTCATAACATGGCTAAAAAACACGAAAATAACCGACATGGAGATTACGACCGCAGTTTCAGAGAAATTTTCTACATCGGTATCTTGGATAGTAATAATTTGGTGAAAGAAACAAAGAAATTTAAAAAATTCAAGGAATTAAGGGAGCATGTGAGAAGTTTGTTAGACAACAATCAGGAATGCGTAGAAAGTGCTAATAAGTTGATAAAGTCAGAGGAAATAAAAAACACAAGCAAAATATTTCTAATAGAATGCCAAAACTTACGCCTCTTAATAGCAATGAGATTGGATGTAATGATACAGCCTTTTGAAAATATGAGGAAGATTGACGTTAGTAAGTTGGAACGAATATCATAGAGAAGAACATGTGCCTATTTTTTGAATTTTCATCAGTCATTTTCGATTACCAGAGGGACTATCCTTTCTAACCCCTGATGTAAAGAGAATGTGAATGCGGAAGGATGTAAATTTTTGTCTAAATTTGTATATTTATAACATAATATGACCAAGAAACTTTTGAGTACAAAGGAGTGTAAGGAGATATATGGATTGAGCAGAGCAACGCTAATAAAATACGAAAAAAAAGGGTTGATAAAACCTTTGAGAACACCAGGTGGAATAAGAAGATACAGAGTAGAAGATATAGAAAGATTGTTTGGTATGTCGGAAAACAAGCAAGAGGAGGCTAGCAGCAGTTGCTAAATTCTGTCTAAAACTGTATATTTATAGCATAAAATCTTAAATATGGTGGGGAAGAGTGAAGCGAAGGAAATGGTTATAAAACATCATGACAGATTAGCAGAAGTCGATTTTAACTACCTCAAAAGATTTTTCGATAGTTTTAGGTGGAGATAGTTTTAATCAAAATTTGTAGCCACAATCTATGAGCAAAGAAGTTCTAGAAATACCGACAAAAAAGAAAAGTGAAAAAAACTTCATAACGGTAGAGTGTTTATTGGCATTTGATAAAGAAGAAGATAAAAGAAGGGTTTTAAACCTAATGCGTAAGTTCTCAGCGATGGTCAGGTTTGCCTACAAAAGACTAATGGATGGAGCGGAAAGAAAAGAGCTGAAAAAACTACTATCCCGAAAGTATGGAATAAACACACGGTATGCGAGTGATGCTATACTTCTGGCTCAGCAAACACTGGAATCTTGCGTAGAAAGAGAGCAAAATCCGAAAAAGCTTGTTTTTGGTTCAAGAGAACTGTTTGAACAGCTAAAGAAAAAACACTTAGCAGGCAAAAGAAGAGACGAACTAAGACAAAAATGGGAAGAAAGAAGGTATGGCACTTTGTATTCAAGAGGTGACAAATCACTACAGGGCAATCTAAACCTTAGGCTTGTAAATCTGAATAATCAATGGCATCTGCGGATCAACTTGGGGGATGGGGAGTATGTATGGACTAAGGTGACTCGGTCAGTCAAAAGAAAAACCGACAAGTGGATAAGCTTTATTAGTAGCTTAGAGCATTCTGAGAAGACAGAGGACTGGTTCCCATACACAGTACGACTCAAACTCAGAAACGGGAAAGTCTACGCACAGTTCAGTAGAGAAGAAAAGTTCCCTGAAGTAACTATTACAAAGGATAACGGCGTCACGGGAATTGACATCAACGCTTACCCTTTTCACTTGGCGTTAGTTCATACGGCAAAGGATGGTAACTTAGAGAAGTATGAGCGAATCAGTTTAGACAACCTATTAGAGGGCAGTTCAGACAAAAGAGCGTACTTGAGTTGGCAAACTGCGCATCAGGTGGTAGAGATCGCTAAAAGAGAAAGAAAAGCGATCGTTGTGGAGAATTTGGAGAAGCTCCCAAAGGGTAAGAGAGGTGATGGGATGCCTAAGCTAAGACAGAAACTACAAAAGTGGGTGTACAAAGCGTTGCTGCAGAAGATTGAGATTGTAGCAAAACGAAATGGCATTCAAGTCATCAAAGTCAATCCAGCCTACACGTCAATCATTGGCAAGCTCAAATATGCACCGCTTTACAATATAGACAAAGACACGGCGGGTGCTTACGTGATAGCCCGAAGAGGACTTGGATTCAAAGAACGCCTGCCTAAAAACTATAAAGAACTTCTGAAAGATACAGAGTTTCTGTCTTACACGATAGCAAAAATTGAAGACAAGATTGCTAATCTCAAACAAGAAATACGAGAAGAGAAAAACGAGTACAAACGAAACAGACTAAAAAGTGTTCTTTGGAAAACACGAAAAGAATTAGACTTGCTACTTATACCCTTCCTGGGAAGCGGGGAGAGTGAGTCAGTTGCCCAACAAGCGGTCAATCGTGAGCTGAAACCGATGAGGGGTGGGGTGCAAGCCCTACAAAAAAGCTGGCAAGTTCTCTCCGTAGCCTTTGCCTTCTCCTGTCTCGAGAGTCTTCGGGACTTCTCTCCCTTGAAACGGATTCTGATTTCAAGGGATTGGGTAGGAGTGGCAAACAAGGCTAGTCCCTCCCATTTGGGTCAGGGGACGACTGTGCGAAATAACCTAAGAAATAACCTAATATGACCCAATCCTACCCATACCCGCCAAACGGCATGATTGAGATAGACTACGAATTCATCTTGATATTCAAAAAACCAGGGAAATCAGAAAAATTGCCTAAAGAAATCAAAGAAAAATCAAAGCTAAGCAAAGAAGAGTGGAAAGAATACTTCTCAGGACACTGGAAAATCTCAGGGGTACGACAGCACGAACATCAGTCCATGTTCTCTGAATAGATACCTAGAAGACTTATAAAAATGTATTCTTACATAAATGATACAGTGTTAGACACTTTCTTAGGAAGCGGAACAACGGCAAAAGTTGCGTTTGAAATGTAAAGAAATTTTATGGGATAAGAGATCAAGCCAGAATTTATGAACATAATAATGAACAAAATTTCAAAAGATGTATTCATTGACTATGATAATGTAAAAATTATATGCAGGGGGATATCAGTCTAATAAACCTAATACAGTGACCCAGCAGGAGACTCAATCCTCGAAGGTTGAGCAGTCCACCTTTTGTGAAAAGTACTGCTTTTCGAGCTTGTAATATAAGTGTAATGGCAGTCGGGAATGTTTGGGGGCTAATTATAAACGGAGATAGTCGCGAGATGAAAGAAGTGAAGGATTTAAGCATAGACCTTATCGTTACATCCCCACCATACTGGAACATAAAAGACTACGGCTCGGAACGACAAATTGGATATAACCAGACACTAAAAGAGTATTTGGATGATCTATATAAAGTATTTTCAGAGTGCTATCGCGTATTAAGACCAGGAAGGCGAATTTGCATCAACATAGGCGATCAGTTTGCACGGGCTACTGATTATGGGAGATATAAGGTAATACCACTACATGCTGAAGTAATTGTTAGATGTGAACAGATCGGCTTTGATTATATGGGTTCTATCATCTGGCAGAAGAAAACCACAATGAGTCCTACAGGCGGCGCTACCGTCATGGGTTGTTATCCTTATCCGCCAAACGGCATGATTGAAATAGACTACGAATTCATTTTAATATTCAAAAAACCAGGTAAATCAGAAAAAGTAGCGAAAGAAATAAAAGAAAAATCAAAACTAACTAAAGAAGAATGGAAGGAATACTTCTCAGGGCACTGGAAAATTCCAGGGGTGCGGCAAAAGGAACATCAAGCCATGTTTCCAGAGGAAGTGCCCAAAAGACTCATAAAAATGTATTCATACGTAAACGACACAATTTTGGATCCTTTCTTAGGAAGTGGAACAACAGCAAAAGTTGCGCTTGAACTCCAAAGAAATGTGATAGGATACGAGATTAATCCAGATTTCATACCTATTATACAAAATAAAATCTCAAAAAGCCTGTTTATTTACAATAACAAAATAGAAATTATACGTAGAGAGATAACGGTCTAGCGGACATGAAGAAAGGCGTAAAATCCGCAATGAAGGCGCAATAAAGTCGCAAATGGCGCATTTTGAGGCAAGAGCGGACTGCTCAACTGAAAAAATTGAGTAATCCAGTTATAGACCCATTGTTTCTTGGTTCAGCATTAACTCGAGCCTACCAAAGGTTTCACGTACAGCCTGTGATACAAGTGAATCGAATGGTGGGTTCATTAAAAACATATCAATATCCCATTCGTATGGTTCCAAACGAGTAATTGCCAATATTTCGTCCATACGAGGTAAGAGGGAATAGGTTATCAAGTAGAGAAATTGTTCTGATTCTTCACGGGGAATTATGCCATAGTTTGCTAACTCTTTCTTTATCATGTCTTCTAAAAGTTGCCATTTACGTACATTTGACTTGTAGTTTTGTATTTCATTGAAAGCGATACTAAAAGCAGGCAACATCCCCTTAGAAGATACACATTCTATTATCCGTGTCTTGATTTCATGCCTGTTTGACGTGTCTGTAGTCCGCATATCGGGCATTGCGTGAAGAGCGCAAGGTAAAGTCACTGCCCAACCTTTAATAAGTATTCCTATTAATCAGACAATAAGAATCATATAGAAGCATTACTCTATAGCCATATATGGACTTCTTTAATCTTACTGATAATAAACTGAGCAAGTTTTTTCATAAGTGGCGCATCAAACCAGAATTGTACGCGAGCTGCTTTGTATATCTCAGGAACCCGTTTGGTGTAGCCTAGCGAAAGTGCGTACAGGTAACGTTCCATAGTTTCATGAGGCTGGCGGTCGTAGTTGTACCATAACTGTAAAGCTCCTATCTGTGCAATTCCATACTCAATGTAATAAAGAGGGGAATCAAAAATATGAATTTTCCGCTGCCATAAAATTCCTAAAGCCTCTTTTGGCCATACAGCTTCGTCTCCGTGAAAGCGACGATAAATCTTAATCCATTCGGTTCTTCTCTCTTTGGGAGTGTGGCGAGGATTCTTGTAAAGCCATTCTTGAAATGCATCCACTGTAGCGATCCACGGTAGGCTGGTGATTATTTGAGAAATCTGTTCGAACCATACGCGCCCGAGATCGCTCAGAGAGGGATAGAATACATCCATATGATACAATGCCATCATTTCCAGACCTATAGAGGCTAGTTCAGCTACTTCCATGGGATATTCACGTAAAAGTAGATATGGTATATGTCGGGACTGAAGCACATGCACAGCATGTCCTACCTCGTGAATAAATTCTACTACGTCCCTATGAATACCGATCGCATTCATGAGGACGAATGGCAAGCCGCTTTCAGGTAGAGTGAGACAGTAACTAGTTGGTGTTTTCCCTGGCCGATAGGAAAGGTCTAGGTGTCCGATCTCTCGTAGGTAGCGCACGTAAGTACCTATCTTAGGATGTAAGCGTTCAAAAAGCTTTAAGCTTTTTTCTATAAGTTCATCCTCTGTCTGGAATGGCTCTAATGGTTTGTCTGCATCGTTTACGTCCAAGTATAGATCCCATGGATACAAAGTCTTCAGTCCTAAACGGCGCCGACGATACGAAAGTAACCACTCATAGAGGGGCTTAACTACTTTTTCAACTAAACGATGAAACTTGTGGCATAAATCCACGCTCCAGTCAAAGCGTCCTAGCTGCTGAAACCGATAGTCATAATAATTATCAAATCCTGTATTTTTAGCAATCTGTGTTCGGATAGATATAAGTTCGGACATAATATCATCTAAGCGATCTTGATAAGCAGCATCTACCTCATAAATCTTCTCCCATACTTCTCTTCTCTTTTCTCGATCTGGCGAATTTAGAAATGAACTCGCTTCTGACAAAGTTAAAATTTCCCCGTCTACTTCTACGGTTTCTTCTGCTATCATTCCTATAATTTCATTACATTCATTAGCTAAAAGTTCAGCTTTCGCCTCTAATACGACATTTTGGGGATTATAAAGTGAAATGTAATTATAAACAGTGCGGTTAAAGTTGAGAAACTTTTCCTTTGGAAGCGTAGAACGCCAAGGAGAATGCCAGTAGCGCTTATACAGATGGTATAGAGCCTTAGAAAGACGTGGCTTTATCTCCTTTAGGTAATGCTCATAGGCCAACCTGTTATCCTCATCTTGCATATTTTGTAGATAACGGATAAGCTTCCATGTAGCTTCTTCTTTTATAACAGTTTCCAGCTCGTTGAGTCTTTGGAGCCACTTTTGAAAATCAGAGAGGTCTCGCCATTTGTCATTCATGAGGATTCTTATGTAAGGAGTTACACTCTTCCAACTATCCAAACGGAACGTAGATGGCAAAAAACTACGCATAGATTTTGCCTTTTTAAGATTTAAGAGCCACACAGGATGTGGATTAAATGGTATTTTACGGTTGAGCAGTTCGCAAAGACAAATAAGCCTATCATGTATAAATATACTGAACAAAGATACTATTATATTTGTATTAAATCAATTCAACATACACTTTGGTTAGTAATGTGGAGATGCGAGAATCTCAACCGCAAAAGGCTTAGCAGTTCGCCATCTTCTGATTTATGTTAATTATAAATTTTGTTAGTCCGGACTGCTCAACTTCCTACAATTGAGAAGTCCAGTTTAATATAGACTTATTTTTCTGATTTGACAATTGCCACATCGTTCATGATTAATACTGCCAGCAATTTATTATTACGCCCGTTACGCATAGTTATTATATCTTCTTGTAATGGTATATGAGATGCAACTTTTAGAGATTCAATTTTTGCTAAAACAGTGGCTATCCGATTGAAATGTCTGTCCCTAACTAACGGCTTTGAGTGAGAACTAAAAATCATTTCGGAATGAAAAAGTTTATTGCTCATGAAGTCATAAAAATCGCTGGATATATGCATAGGCAAATACTTCGGTATTCCTCTTTTCTTGCGACGCTTATCAGATAGATAAAGAAGCCTGTTCTCTCTCCTTGACTTGTCTTCTATTTCATCATCATTGTCGTCGTCGTCATAATCATCTTCTTCTTCTATCATGGGGACAGGCAATTCTATTTCAAAATCCTTGAATTCATTCAAGTCCACTCCCCAGACATCTCCGAATTTAATTTCACCACATAGATTATACTCTAAAACCGAAATGCTTATTGTATGTCTCTTAATTCTGCTGTCGTAAAGCCTAATCCTACATATCATATAAATAGTGCTATTATTTGGATCTATAGAATAATCTATAATAGAGTCTATGTTATATTTGCCAGCATATTTGGATTTCACATACATTTCCACAACCTGATCAAAATTCACATAGTGATATTTGTACTCATTATTTTTAAGTTCGGGAAGAAATATAAAATATAATTTGTATAATTTAAATCCTCTTCTTGTATCATGGGCGCTACGGAAAGTATCATCTGAGAAGATTGGTTTACAATTTAGTAAAACTACTCTCCTACATTTTTTTAAATAGTAAATACTATAAATACCGCCAAAAAACTTATCAATATCAATGTTGTAGTTTGACCAAATTTTATGTTTCATATCATATATCAACACGTTCCAAGTTAAGTCATCTTCTTCTTTACTACTATCTTCAGAATAGACTATAAGCATAAACTCATTACTAAGATATACAATGAAGTCATGATTTTCATTAGCGTAGGCCCTTGCTACATGCTCTGGTATTATGTCAGATTTTAAGATTTCTAGTTTTATATTATTCTGCGCATTTTCAGCTCTACGATACACATTCAAATTGGCCTTTTTGTAAAACACAATCATTTCATTATTATCATATAACCGATAAATAATATGACGATTAACAACATCGGATTTGATGGATTTAAAATACGCCTCTCTGTGTCTAGTTTTAGAAATAACTAATTTGAAAAACTTTGATATAGTAACAGGAATTTTTTGATAAGTGAGAAGCATTATCGTAAATGTACTAACTTACAAGATATTTTCTAATCACTAAGGTGTCATGTATTTTAATAACTATGTCTATGTTAATAGACAGATGCAAAATCTGACCTAACAAGCGTTAAATCAATCATTAGTAATACGGCTAATAATTTCCCATTACGCCCGTTACGCATAGCTATTATATCTTCTTGCAATGGTATATGAGCTGCAACTTTTAGATATTCAATTTTTGCCAAAACAGTGGCAATCCGATTGAAATGTCTATCCCTAACTAACGGCTTTGAGTGAGAACTAAAAATCATTTCGGAATGAAAAAGTTTATTGCTCATGAAGTCATAAAACTCGCTAGATATATGCATAGGTAAATACTTTGGGATGCCTTTATCCCTAAGTCGCTTGTTGGATAAATATAGAAGCATATTATTGTTACCTGATGCATCTTCGATTATTGGAATAGGGAATTCTATCCCAAAAATTTTGAATCTATTAAAATCTACTTCAAAAATTTCGGTAATATTCTTGCCACATAAATTATATTCTAAGACTATAATACTTGTCTTATAGTCATAATCTGACCTCCGATTGATCTTATAAATCATATACATTATGCCGCTATTTACATCTATAGTATAGTCTATAATCGTGTCTACAATCATACTATGTTTATCAGCATATTTAGTTTTTACATATTTTTCTGCATGCGAAGTTATGTATATAAAGCCATACGAGTATCTGTTATCTATAGATTCAGTGAGATATATAACGTAGAATCCTCGTAGGTTAAAGCCTCTCCGTTTATCGTGGGAGTTATGGAAGACTTCATCTGAAAAGGTCGCGTTACCAACTGGTAGAATCACTTTCCTACATTTTCTTAAGTAGTAAAAACCGTAAACACCACCATAAGATTTGTAAAAAGTATCGCTATGTCTTGTTAAGATATTACGTTTAGTATCGTATATCACTATATGCCAAGTCCAAGACCTGTCGCTTTTCTTATCATTTTTTGAATAAACTATAAAAATGAATTCATCAGCAAGATATACATTAAAATCATGACCTTTATAAGCATATACTACATGCTTTGGTATTATATTAACTTTTAGGCGTTCTTGTAGTGTGTAGTCTTGTGTATGTTGGATTCTTTTGTGCGTATTTAGATTAGCTTTTTTGTAAAATGTAATCATATCAATAGTATCATGCAGTTGATATACAATCTGAGCATCAATAATATTTGTTATGATAGACTCAAAATTAGCTTCTTCGTCTGTAGTTTTAGGAAGAATGACTTTGAAAAATTTTGACACACGAACATTAAGTTTTTCATATACTAGCAACATCTAAATAAATATACTAATATACATAACATTGGTCTTGTAATATTAGGATGCTGTGAAAGGCGTGGTCTGATAGATGAATGTAGCCTTTACGAGCTATTTAAAAGCTATCCTGCGACCAGGCAGAAATCTCAACTGTGAGATGTTGAGCAGTCTGCCTACCTCTGTCCCCATACCTCTTAGCATGAGCACACTTAGGGATAAATGGAAAATCTTCGTATATTTACTATATGAGTAACTTAGATCTCAAAGACTACCTATTCAGGGTTTATACTAAATTTAGTGCAGTTGATCTTACTAGTCATCCTTACCTGGGAAGTAAAGTTCAAATAATTGAAAAATGTAACCTAACTAAGTTGGTCAGGCTATTAGTTTTCGGTTATATTGACCCTAAGAATCGCAATCCTATTTTGATAAAAGATGAATTTTTAGATCTTCTGTACGATTCATATGGCAAGTCTTCTGCTTTAGCTCTGAGTTTGCTAAAAGACGACAAAATATATCAAGTAGATTTAGGATACCTTCTGGCTGATACTTCAGATAATTCAGATACTAAGTATAAAGTAAGTCTTAGTACTTTCATATTAATACTTTTATTTTATAGAAGCATAGACTATATAAATATAGGTCATAATATGAAGAAGGCCATAGAAAGTTTTTGGAATTATGCGAAAAACTCTTATTTATTAAATAGATTCCCAGAAATACGTAAAGACTTGGATGTTTTAGAAGAATTATTGAGAGCAGTTAAAGTAAATGAAGTCAAGCCTAGTCGTTTTCGTGATTTTATCGAGAGGATTGGGAAGCGGCTGGAGGAGCGTGTGCGACCATTGCGTCCAAAAGAGGCTGAGGATAAGTTTATAAGTTTTTGGAATCTATTATTAAATGATTTAAATGATTCTATTTCATTGGAAGACCTCATGGATGCTATGTTCGATTTATTCAAGGCTGGTTATTATCCGGCTTCTATATCTTCTGTTTTCCCAGATACTGTTTTAGCTACTATACCGGGCAAAAGTGTTTCTGGCCAGTTGGATTATATTTTGTTGTTAGATGATGAAAATTGCCCTAAGTCTTTAGGAAACGCTGGGACAGAAGATAATATAGTTCGTGTTGTGTTCATAGGTAGTTATGCTGATAAGTCTTTATTGTTTGAGCATGAGTCACGTTGGCGCCTTATCGAGGAAAGACTGTCAGGAGTTTGGAAGCTGTTCAGAATTATCTATAAACGTTTGAAAAATGGTGAGTATAATACATCAAAATATAAGTTTAGTAACTATAGGTTTATTATTAAAGATGGTGATGAAAAAGTCTTGAAAGCGGCTCAAGTTCGTTGGTTGAATCTTTTTAGTAGTTTCATTCTGGGGCATGTTATAAACCTTATCGCGACCGAAAGTGAAAAACAAGTATACAAAGTAGCTGCACCTGTAATCCATAACCGTAATGTTGGGAGTTACCTAGTCCCAGCAGACTTCTATAAATTGCAAGAACCTATAATATACTATGAAGTGGTAAATGACAATATCATAGAACCTAAATACTCTAAGGAGCGCGAATGGTATCAGTATCAGGGAGATAGCGTTTATACACCTACTAGCAGCAGTGTATCTGATATTGCCTCATATGACTCTAGTTATGCAATTGTGATAAATAGTGATCAATTTACAGATGTTAATATCAAATCCTATGGTGGTAATATAAATGATTGGAACGAAGTGGTAGAAGCTGAAGTAGTATCGAGGGCAAATATAAAGGGTGATAGTAGCACACCCGACACACTGTACTTTAAACTATACGGTGATGACGGCGAAGTAGTACAGATAAATTTAAAAGCGTCTTCTGTCAAAGAGGGGAGTGATATAGAGCCAAGCCAAGTCGATTTGAAATAAGAATAATTTTAGATACTTATGAAATCTAAGGAGCTAAATTGGGCAGAAATAAAAAAGGTAAGAGATATTATTAAGGTGGAATATAAAGACTTAGATGAGCTGATAGCTATGATTTATTTATTATCTGATAGTGATTGTCGTGATATTGTTACAGACAGATTGAACGCGATTGCTGAATCGGAGCATGTGCAATTAATTCTAGGTCTCATACATGACAGTATAGACGAATCTGTCCAAAGGAAAATACTTAGAAGAATACTAACTAGTAAGCAGTCTATATCTGTAGTAGAGAGATTGTTTAAGCATCGCACGGGCATATTATACGAAGACATAGTGAACTTGTGGAGTGGTTTATCCATGTTGATTGAAGGTTCGGAGCTTGATAAATCCCATACTTTTGAATATATTACAAAAAGCATGGAATGTATAGTAGATTATTTTGAGAACATAAAGCTTAAGTCTAGAAGCACTATAAAGTTTAATCAAGCTCGAGCAGTTGTAATAGATAGTATAAGAGATATACTAAACGTTTCACATGAAATGCCAGATTATTCTGATTTTAGTCTTTTGAAGGTGGGTGCTACTAGAAAGATAAAACCAATTACTCTTATGCACTTCTATATACTTTCTTTAGCTTTTGCTATTAAAGGGGCTCGCATTTTTTGCATAGAAGATACACCTTGTCTTAAGCTAGATAATGGGTACGTCTATATCAGCAACTTCCCTGAACACTTATTTACTGATGATTCTGCTAAACTTCTACTAAGTAAGCACGGTATTGATGTGGGAGTGATATATAAATATAACTCAGAGGCTGACTTTGTTAGGTCGCTGCTATTAAGATTCTACAGAAACAAGCTGATAAAAAAGAGCATGTACAAGTTTATAAATTCTGCCCTGGAGCATTATATTGAGCTGCTGAGTCGTGAAGATGTGGATTCTGTGCGTAGTGTAGAGTAAAATAGTTTTATTTGCTGTACTTTTGATATATTTGTCTAATATGGATTTTAAAAAAGCTATCGAAGGAATAATGTACAATTTTTTAGATGCTATCAGGGAGCCTATTCGTACTATGGCGCCGTTCAGGTGGCCTGGTGGCAAAGGGAATTTGGCTTCATGGATTATGAAATATGTTCCTGCTGGTCGTACTTATGTTGAGCCTTTTGCTGGTGCGGCTTCTGTGTTTTGGCATTTGCCAACCCCATTTCCTGTAGAAGTGCTAAATGATATAGATGGAGATATAGTGAACTTTTATCGCGTACTTCATGATAAGACCAAATTTGAGATTTTGCTTCATAAATTAGTCTTTACACCTTATGCTAGAGCTGAGTACAGGCGTGCTCTGAGAATACTTAGTAACCCAGAAGCTAGCGACATAGACAGGGCGTGGGCTTTCTTTGTGAGGCAAAATCAGAGTGTTAGTGGTGCGGGACGCTCTGAAGGTAATTGGTCGCGCTCTATAACCGATACCAGAAATGGTATGGCTTCTACAACGAGCAAGTTCCGAAGTCGTCTAAAGTTACTCGCTCGATGGAACGATAGAATAAGCAGAGTACAAATAGATAATGTTGATGGCATAGAATGTATAAGATACTGGGACACAACTGATACAGTATTTTACGTAGACCCTCCTTATGTACCAGAAACTCGCAAGCATCGTTCTCTCTACAGAAACGAACCCGATTTGTCTTACCACGAGCGTCTTGTAGAAGCTTTGCTACAAGTAAAGGGTAAAGTTTTACTTTCATGTTATGACCATCCTGTTTATAGACCACTTAATGATATGGGTTGGCATAAACTAACAAAGGATACTGCATGTCATATGATTGGAAAAATTCGGAACAGCAGTTTCCAAGGAGTCGGCAATGTAAAAGCTAATGCGCCGAGAACAGAAACACTATACATGAACTTTGAACACAGTCAAAGTATTCTTTAGAGTATGTTTTTAGTAGTTTAGTATATTTAGTTATGATTTTTGCGCCTGTAACACCAGTATTGGATTTTGAGCGTAAGTCTTCAGTAACAGCACTCGAAAAACAGACTATCTCGGAGGAAGTATTAACCCCAAAGGAAGAACCCGTAATACAGAAATCCCGAAGAGAACTAGGAGACATCAAAATACAAAACGAAAGCTCTATAAATCATATGTACCAAATTATGTCCAGTACAGAATATTTCAAAAAACAAGAGAATAATGAATTCTTGGTAAAAATAGACGCATTTTATAACGATACTATAAAAAACTTTTTAGATAGTATTTTACTAAGTATAGCCGATTTAGACAAACTTTTTGTTACGCCTATTCCTCATAGTGATCCAGATATTTTGATATTTCCATATATCTTAGACTATAGTCTTTCAGATTTATCACACAAGTCCAACTTGAATGATTTAGTTACCTTCTTTTTGAGTTGGGTGTACAAGTTTCTAATAACTGATGATAATATTAAAAACTTAGTAAAGCTTGACGGTGAGGAAATAGTAAAGCAGTTGGATAGTAAATACAATTTTATACGTATTACGACTGATAATTGGGTTAGAGATTACGATGTTTTTAATCGAGGTAATCCTTTTGATCTTAAAGGTGCTTTGTCTAAGATATCGTATGGTGTTTGGGTTCGTGTACCCAAGGTCGATTTTGTGTTATATAACGAGTTGTGCAGGATGCTTAGAACGTATAGGAGTGGGTTTGGCGTTGCTGATTTTACGAACGCGATGTTTAAGAAGTACTATGGGGTAGATGATTATTACAACAATATTGGTAAGCTTATTGATGGTAACGATGGTATTCCCGTGAGCCCTGAACAACACGTGCTACTCAACTATGTCTTGCGTTATGCCAACGATACATACGCGATGCTTATATCGGCAGGGTTAGACGATGCTACCTTTGATTGCATAGAATCAGGAACTTGCGAAGAATACAGTAAAAATGAAAAGACACTAAGTACATTTAACGCTATCATTAATAACATAAAACAAAAGTATGGTACGCCCTTCTATAATAGGATTAAGTACGGCTTATACCTAACATGCATTCTACTTATGAATTTCGTCAGCAAGAGGAGATTAGAAAGCTTTATCAAAGCTGACCAAGATATTCAGGAAACTCTAGGTACAGATACAATAATACATACTATAGAAGGCGTATCCGGAAACTATTCTTTTATTAGCATGGATATGCCAATCATAGACGAAAATGGAATGATGCCAGAAGAACGAAAGAGCAAAATAAAATCAATTCTTAAAATTCTATACGAAAATACAACTAACGAACTTTATAAGTCTGAAATAGAGAGAACAATAAAAAGTCTTTAATATCAGCTAGTTCATGAGAACATCTTAGCCACAGTGGTAATATTATACTTTCCCCCCAACACGAGTAACAACTATACGCCAGAAATTATACAGTATGCAATTTATGATCGCTTTGTGCTATACTTTTGTTCTATTTTTTGTAATATATCTCCTGTATATTTTGTGTATGCCCTAGCTTCTTCTATATTTTCAAAATTACTATGCATAGTGAAAATGTATAGAAGTTTTATAAAAATTAGGTGAGCGTATGCTATGAAAAAGTCCTGTATCAAACCTATATCTTTTCGGTTTTTCAATATATGATTGTAATAGTATTTAAGTATTTCTTTTCGCGTCTCGTCGGATACCGTAGCAAAGTATATTTTATAAAGATTTGCGGTGCTATCTATTCTGTTTTGGAAGTTTGGTAGTAATGCAATGGTATAGTAAGTTGTTGTGTAGGTATGGTAGGCTTGGGTTACAGCCATGAAGTATTGTTCTGGTGTGGTAATGTGTCGGGAGAGCCATTTTGAGATTATATCTACCTCGTCTACCCTAACGGGTAAAGTAAGGGATTTGTTGGTATATATTGTACTACAATCTATAGGTTGTTCTTCTGCAATGTCGGCAATGCTCGCAACAGTTTCAAATAATAAAAATATCAGTTCTTGCCTTTCTATGTCTGATGGCCGTATAGATAGTCTATCAAAGATAAATTCAAAATCTTCTAATGCACAGCTAGTGTATGCACCTACAACTCTGTTTTTCTCTATTGTCTCTGTATCTTCAAATTTTGTATTTACCAGTGAGTGCAATCGCCAATAGGCTAAAGCCTCAATCGTTTCCGCTACCATAGCATCGTCTCTATACCAACGCAAGGCAAAACAGCAAAACTTAGTAAATTTAGTCGCGATGCCAAACAACACCCAAAATAGTAGACATGTGATAGACTCAAAAAAGAGAATGAAAATGTTATATAAAAGACTCTTCTTCAGTTACATGAAAAAATATGGGTTAGCAATAGCTTCTTTAGGGTTATTGAACTACGCCTTTAACTTACATATACCATTCTTATCCGTATTATTCATTTGTACTCTATTACTGTTTGTCAATTTAGAATACGATTGGGGTTTACTAGCAGCGGAAAAACTTGTTTACTACGATAACATAAACATTAAAACAAAATACGGTACCTTTCGAATACCTAATAGCTTGCTCTTGTTAGCTATACCGTTTATAGAAGATATACTTAACTATATAGAAGACAAAAAGAAGTATAACCTGTTGTTTAAAACATCCTTATATAATAGTATACAGAAAAATAGTAAATTTGTTAAAAAACAGGAGATAATCTTTTATACATGTAATTTTTGTACTAAACTTATATTAGACATAGATATTCGGGCGGTTATAGTAAAGGAAGAATATCTAACTTTTGATATTGGGTTGTTGAGTGGATTAAAGTATAGTGTCATTGTGCAAGACGAAAATGGGAATACATTAGAAGAAATGCCTAAATATAAAATAGATTGCATAAAAGAAACTATATCCAAAAATATTTTAAATGAAGATATAGACATCTTCTGCTATAATAACAGCATTAGTGTATTTGAATTTTTGAATTCTTTCTTTTTTGTGTATTGGTTAGTAGAGAACTACCTTTTATATGCTCCTAGTCGTAGACTTTTAGTTTGATTATAGTATAGTAACTCCTTTTAGAAGTGGTAACATAAGTTTGTAGTGTATGAGGGTTTCGTGTGCAGTGGCGGGGATGAAGAAAAGGTTACCCATATACATAAGTAGAGTGCGGACTTCAAGTATATTTCTTTTGCCACTATCCTCGTCCACAATCAGGTAATCTATATTGACCATACCGTTTTCGTTGATTAAAAATACAGCAAACAAATTATCTGAGCTTATGTCTATGGTAGTAACTTTGTCGTTTGGATGATATAGCAGGTTAATACCAAAGCGAAGTAATCCAGAGGATTCTATAAAAACCAGTGATCTATTTATGGATTCTGGGTCGATATTTAGTTTTTGTAAAGTTTCAAGACTAATGTGGTGTATAAAGTAAGTATTTTTCAGTATAGTATCGGGGTATGTTATTAAGAATGCGATGGGCAGGTCGCTATATTCCTCTTCTGTATCTTGCAGTGCCATAACCGCACCCTTCTCATCTATGCTAAGAAACACCTTGCTCGTAACACTAATAACCGAAGGCGGTATGTATATATTAAAATCACTAGACCCATCCTCACCTAAACTCAAATAATATACCTTAACCAACTTATCGGCATTGTTTTTTATATCTATATTTCGCAATGATACATTATAAATGTTCTCTTTATCAACATTGTTCAAATCTCTTCCGACTGACTTCTTTAGCCACAATCTCTTAAGTAAGTTTAGCATATAATTCCTAACATCGAAAATAATAGATAAAGCAGTATATTTACTAAAACTATGAAAGATACTGATTTGAATCATAGACTTAGAGTTCTGATTACATTTATTATACCGCCTAATGGTATATTAAGTTGGACTACAATAGAGGTAAGTGATTTATTATTTTATGGTCTTACGAATGATATTGTATTTGACATAGACAAACTAAAAACTTATAGTCTCTATCGTGATCTTATTAAACCTATTGTGCTAAACTTATTCGGCATAGTTACTACTAACACGTATGAGCTGTATGAGATTTATAAGAAGAGCCCGTCGATATTTATGGTACTTTTACATGCTATTCTAAAGACGCATGGAAAACGAGATCTTATACCCAAAAAGGAAACGACGCTCAGAATACCCGACGACTACGAAACAATGATGATAGAGAGTATGACCGAAGTTATAAAGCCCTTGTGTTACGACAACATTTACATTATTCAAAATCATACAACTACAGGATTAATAACTGCCAGATTTACACTACCATATACAAGCAATATAAATAAAAATGCTCTAGATATATTGAACAAAAAATATCATATAGATATAGGCTCACAGGAGATTATTAATATTTACGACATAGCGATGAGGATATTATCGTATTCTTTATACGATGCTATTTTTGTGGTATTGCATCTTATCTACGCATTTTATGAGTATGCAGTCTTTTACAACTATGGTGGTAAAGACCTAAGACATAAAGTCAAGGGAAAATAAGTTTCTATTAGTAACTTTACTTATGGCAGAAATGAATTATTTACCTCATTTCTATGCTTTTGCTCCTGATATAGACAATATATTTGATGACAACAATGAAGTAAATTCTATAATGGTTGGAACATATAAAGTTTATAATCGTTATTTTGATAGACTTATTACTTATAACGAATTTTTTAAGTCGTATTGGCCTACAATATACTATGTTTACTTCAAAGGTATCAATGTAGAAGATTATTCGGTTAATCTATTTACTAGTACATTACAAGTATTAGAGAAGATACAAGATGGTTTAAAGAATGCTGATAGTAACACTTTAGAATTTTCAGTAATTAATCTTTTTATTCCTTTTATTTTTAGTGATATCATTCTGAATGGCTCTGAGGTAGTTAGGATAAAAGCGTATACGAAGGTTAGTGATGCTTTTAGTGAAAATTTGTTGTACGACTGGCTTAATAAGCATCATGATATATACGACGACTTAATCACAAAACTGTACGTATTGCTATTGAGGAGGCCTATGGAGGCTATAAGCGGATTAGCATGCGTAAGTAGTTGCCTGAGGTGTGTACGAGTAGCCCTAATGGGTACTCTGTCATAGTTTTCCCTTGCGCAATCAAGGTTATAGACGCTATGGAAACGACGCGAGAAGTTCAAGCAAAGCGAGTTGTCTTGTACGCAGCACTCGCAACCTACCTAGAAAAACTATTTCTTGAAAAGGACAGAGAGCACTATGCAAGCAAGAGATGGTGGCATGCTATCCTAATAGAATATCCTAAGCTTTCCATAATTATCGGTTTGTTACTAATGATCTATTTCCTGTTTCGTACAAATCCTGAGTACGATACCACTGTTATCATAGTATTATCCGTTATACCATTAGCGTATTTTGTGCTCCTATTCTTAGGAGGTTCTTCCATGTTCAGTAAAACTTACAAGAACAGCCCACTTACGAAAGCTCCATTTTATCTTAGGGCTTACTTTTTACATAGCGCTATTGAGTTTGCTTATCTGAGGTGTTTTAATAGCTTATTAACTCTCGATGACCTACTAGAAGGCCGCGTGAATAAAGAGAAGAGGAAAATACTTTGTAAAGCAGCTCGGGCACCATTCTGGCCAGTTGAGGGCAAAAAGCCATGGAAAGTCAAAATGCCTAATTTAACTCTATGGCAGAAAGTAAAAAACGTGTTCTATGCATTCATAGAGATGTATAGTCCTCTTCCTCTTCGATGGAGCGAAGCAGAAGTACTAAATGATTATAAACGCTTATCGCCACAAGATAAAGTGTATCTCATAAGCAGCCTACGCCATGTTATATCCGTTTTTAATACCAGCTATTTTGAGATACCTAGAAGGGAAATACTCTTCATAGACACGACATCTCTTACTAGCGAAAAATACGGCGACCGAGAGCTGCGCAAATTGTACGGCCCTTTTGGCAAAGGAGTGCTTAGTATTAGTGACTACTTTTCCCTTTTCCCAAGCGTTGAACATGCTTACGCGGCTTTCTACCATGTTTTGCGGAGGACTTGGAAGAAGATGCGTATTCGGGATGTGTGTAATGGATACTCGGTAGCTATGGCATTCCTTATGCTCACAGAGGGTAGTTATCATCCTGAGAAGGTAACTATTTGAACTGACCTTTTCGAGTATAAAGTATGCATGCACTCTATCATCCAAGAAGTCCTACTAACAGAAGTTAAGTTACGATTTAGCAACGAGGTTTATGATTTTTATTTGACAGGCATTCTACTATTGCCGACCAACTATAACAATCAACATCTTGTTAGCGCTGCACATTTCATCATTACGCAAAGTACGCCACCACAAGTAAAAATAGAACAAATAGAGACTATAGCTGTCATACAATGCAGTCAAAGTTACTACGATGCTACTTTTAAAATTTATCACTGGCACTTTCTTCCTTCTTACAACGGATTCGTGTCCATACTAAGCCCAGATAAAGTGCCTCACTACTATATTACAACTTTCTATATCAAGGACATCCCAGAACATAAAGCACCTACAAAACCTTACATACTAAATAGTAACTTCAAACTTACAGAAATCTTTTAGTATATTTTCCGTGACTCTCGCGGACTGATCAACAGTAAAAGATTGAGATTCCTGTTTCCACGCAGGATATCTCCTTATGTAACCCGTCGGAGCCACAGTCATTCACCGGAGCCTGCTCCTTCATGGTTTCCTAACCCTAGATATTTGGTTCTAACCTACTAAAAAATACTATCGGAATAGTGAATTTTACTTTTTAGTATATTTCTTTGTGACTCTTTTGGCAGGCGACCCAAGAATAGACATAGAACTAGAAGTCAAGTATAAGAACCTAACTCCCCGTTATCGTGACACACAACTTGACTACCTTATCATACTGCCATTTATTCGTGATTTTAGCGATACTTTTGCTACAAACAACAATTCAGAGACACCAATTGCTTGGAAGCTAACTAATGAGTGGTTAAGTATTATTAACGAAGGGTACGGAATAAGAACATTTAGCAACTTAGAAGAACTACTCAGATTTTTCTACGTTGAACCTTATGCTGTTGATGTAGATGTTTTTACAAGACTAAATATGGCCATAAGAGATTACAGACTATCAACACCTAGTACTCCTGAACCAATTTACGATGATGACATAGTACCTATTAAGTTTTTGTACCACGCACTTTCTATAGGCGGAGCAAAAGCCCATGTAGTGTTCTATAATATACACCAATCGCATACTAGTAATACTTTAGTAGACATATTCAATGAAATTTTAGACTTGACCACTTACCCTAAAAATGTAGAGTTATTTATATCCGGTGGTATAGATAGCAGTCGCTTTACTCACAATCAAGCTTTCCGTAGCCAAATAGTAAGCCTTTATCATCTATTTAGGAATTATGAGTATGATATCGTGTACGTCTTTGACAGTCGGGTAACTGCGAAAGGGCAAAGAGCTTATCGTGAGTTCTTGAATCAGTACCCATATTACAATACCCCAAGCGCTAAAGATTACAACAAGATACTTCTATCAGGATGGTATAGACGCAATGAACACATATTGCCACCTTCACTATACTACTTAGTTTTACTCGTTAACAATTATAACCGTAATAACCGTTTTGAGTCTATTGTAAATCAAAGGTCTTTGCTTTTCAAAAATGTACGTTTATTAGACTACGAAAATCCTAATCGAATACGAACTGAGATTTTTGATAATTTACAATTGTTAGAGGGTAGGATAAGTACCGCTAACTCTTTATATAGTATTAGAGGCGGTATTCCTATTTTTTTGACAGATTATACCCTTCTTAGGGAACGTAATATTATGCGTTATGAGAATGCCGTTCGAGCTGCACTGTACGGCAAGAAAAAGATAGAAACTATAATGTCAAAATATATTGGACTGAGAGCCGAAGAATTAGACTTAACTATAATAGAAAAACTAGTTAACGAAGAACTAAAGGAAGAAATAGACTTACAATCCTTTGTTATTATACCAAAAGAGCAATCAATATCTAATCAAATCACAATGTTTTACTATATTACAATAGGTTTAACAACTTACTCGATACAGATAACAGTTACAGCTACCGATTAATTGCGAATCATATATCTTGCCTTTTCCTGCGTTTAGACTCTTATAGACTTCTCTTCCTTAAAGAGGGTAACCTCTTATGTATTTTAGTATAAAAAGCGTTCTTGACTTATAATCTGTTAATATTGTGTGACTTGAAAAACACAGGAAGTGTACTAACAAATAACTGTTTATCGGTGTCTTATTGCTGAAAGGTAGATACTGTAAGCTTCTTCGTAAACAAGTGGGCAATGTAATAATATATCTTTCAACATCACAAATCCATATCCGTACAGCTGGTGGTCAATAAAGAATTCCATGATCAGAAGTCGTCCTATGCAAGTATTGGGGTCTATCCCATCTATAAAACATTCTAATACGTTTTTTAGACTATCTGTTTCCTGTGCTCCTAAGACAGTAAAGCCAACGGGTCTAGACGCTATTGCAGGATATCTCACTGTGGTGACAGAGAAGTAATATCTGCGAGAATGTTGAGTAGAAGTAGTCTTGTAGGTTATTTCATTGCTTTCACTTGACAAGGTGTCTATATTATACCCATGTTCATTTTTTATATATACTAAATACTTATTAACATTTGGTATTCTTTCCCAAGATAATACGATTGAATCGGGAAAGAACTTAGTATTTGGAGGTGTATTAATAGTTGGGGCTAATGTTGTTCTATTTACTGCACCCAAAGTTTTACCCGTACTGCGACCAGACCCGCTTGCAATAGCCTGATTGAGTACGTATCCAGAGTACTTGCTCACGTAAGGGTTGTGTTTATACTCACTCAACGTAACCTTATATACACCTGGCTTTTTAAATTCCAGCGCTCTTCCGCCAGTTACAAGCGCTAAGTAACTACTATCTTGTAATCTCACAGTCGTAC
>Ga0308394_1000228_pt1 | contig 32655 bp, 28 predicted proteins | sample Hotspr2Sampleme2_FD_202366 | JGI IMG/M metagenome (GOLD analysis project Ga0308394, IMG submission 202366) | Hot spring phototrophic mat microbial communities from Mushroom Spring, Yellowstone National Park, Wyoming, United States - 20050701_me2 ...
ATAATTCTTCTTATTTCCCATTGTGAGTTGATATTACCTCTTAATTCTATTATGTGTCTCCACTCTCTAAAATTTGCCGTCATAATAATTTGAGTTGTAGTAGCATTAGGTAGTACATATCTTGCATCTTCCTTTTTTATACCTAATTTTAGCAATTCTATGTACACAGATTTTGCCTTATTAACAAAATCAGTAAATAATTCATATGCTTTAAGATTATTACTAACAGAATCTGGTATTATATATTCGAAATTACTTTCATCTACATATCTTTGAGATTGCTGCGTAAAAGAACAAATTCTATGTCTTACTAATTGATGACTACAAGCTCTAGAAATTTCTGAAATTTTAAAAGTAGCATATGCATGTTCTAAAATAGAAAAATGACCTAATTTTATTATTCTTTTTATAAACTCTTTGTAACTATCTTCTGTTTGTTTATCATAAGAAAGATGCGAAATTCTGCCTGCAGTTTCTATCAATTTTTCTGCATCCGGAGTAATTGATAACAACTCTACTTTCATTTTGACCTCCTTATAAAAAGTTTTTTATCTATTAAAAAATTCATTTATTTTGACTACTGAATTATAAAAATTTTTAATTGTCGGTTGGCACAAAATATTGCTTGGAACAACAAAAATTTTGTTGTTTTTCGCAGCAAGAATTTCTTTATACTGCGAGAAAAATTTTTTTATTTCATATTCAGTAGAACCCATAGTAGATAAAATGATAACTTCAGGTTTCAGCTCTAAAATTTTTTCAATGCTAACTTGTGGATAACTTATTTTAGATTTTATTACATTTTCACCACCAGCATATCTAATTATTTCTCCGATATAACTTTTATCAGAAGCAACAAATATTGGTTGAAAACTTATTATACACAAAACTCTTTTAGATTTGTTTCTTTTTAATTTGCTAAGCTTGGTTTCATATTCATAAATTATTTTTTTTGCTATTTCTTGTTTGTTTAAAACTTTGGCAAGTTCTAAAAACTGTTGTTTTAGTTCAGTAAAATCATTTGGTGGATTTAAAACAATAACTTTTATATCAAATTCTCTAATTTTTTCTACAATTTCTTTTCTTGCCCCTTCTTTAGAAATAAAAACTATATCAGGATTTAATTTAACGATTTCTTCTATGTTTGGTTCAAGATATGTACCTACAATTTTTTGATTTTTTGAAACTTTTTTACAAAATGTAGTAATGCCTATTATATTATCTTTTTCACCTAAAAGATACAAACTTTCAGTAATAGATGGAGTTAAAGAAACAATCCTTTGTTGAGTATAAATTACATTACTAAAAATAAAATAGTAGATAGGAATAACAAAAATAATTATTTTTTTCATTTTTAATTTTTTGGGAAGTACCTAAAGGTTGGATTATAAGGAAAAGAAAAGCTCTTTTCCCTACCCAACGTAGGTACTTCCCAGGATTGGTGATAGACCGGGCTCCTTTAATCCCGCATAAAGCGAGATTAAAGATTACCGTTGCGTGGGCAGCGACCTGGATCACACAGGCACTTCCCCCACCAATCTGGTTTTGATTAGATTTATAAAATCTCTTTTAATTTGTCAATAAGTTAAAAAAATCAAGATATACAATCTATTATTTTTAAAACTTCTTTTGTAAGTTGTGACATTTTTAGATTATTATTTTTTATAACAAAATCTGACATCTTTATTTTTTGTTTAATGTCAATTTGACGAGACAACAATAATCTCAAAAGTTTTTGGTCCATATTTCTTTTTTTTAGTCTTTCATTTTGTATTTTTTTTGAGCAGTAAACTGTAATTACATAATCAAATTTATCTTTTAATTTCTTTTCAAAGAGTAAAGGTATATCAACTACACAAATTTTATATTTCATTTTTTTAAAATATTTAAATTTATTAAAAATCTCTTTTAAAACAAAAGGATGTGTAATTTTTTCTAATAACTTCAAATTTTTGGCAGATTTTGTTAAAACTTTTGAAATTTTCTTTGTTGAAATATTTTTATTTTTGTCAATTATTTCGTAACTAAAAGCATCTATAAGCTTTTTTTGTAATTTTTTGTTTTTTTTTAGTAATTTATGATAAACTTCATCTGCACTTATTGTTGGATAACCTAATTTAGAAAAAATTTTCAACAATGTGGTTTTGCCAGTTGCAATACTTCCAGTTATTCCTACTAATTTCATTTTAGTTTTCTTTTTCTCCCCAACGGGATGAAATATTTATATTTACAACTAAAGGCACCTTAAGTTTTACTACATTTTCCACAATATCTTTAATTTTAATTATAGTTTTTTCTAAAAAATCTTCTCTAATCTCAAACAACAACTCATCATGTATTTGTAATAACATTCTCACATCGTTATTTAGATTTTCTCTATTTATCAACTCATAAATTTTTACCATTGCAAGATTAATAATATCTGCTGCGCTTCCTTGAATTGGAGTATTTATTGCAAGGCGTTCTCCAAAAGCTGAAAGATGCTTGTTTGAGGAATTAATTTCCTGTATCGGCCTAATTCTACCTAGAAGTGTTTTTACATAACCTTTTAATTTTGCAAATTTTATTGTCTCTTCGATCCATCTTTTAACATCTGCATAATTTTCAAAATATTTATTTATATACTGTTGTGCAAAATCAATTGGTATATTTAGTTCATTTGCTAATCCTTGCGCACTCATACCATAGACTATCCCAAAATTTATAACTTTTGCGATACTTCTTAATTTATCATCAACTTTGTCTTCGCTTATGCCAAATATTTCTGAAGCAGTCATTTTGTGAACATCTTTATTTTCAAAAAAAGCTTTTTGCAGATTTTTATCATTAGAAAAATGAGATAAAATTCTTAGTTCTATTTGTGAATAATCAAATGAAACAAATTTATAAGTCTTTTCTGCTATAAAAATATTTCTTATTCTTTTCCCCCAATCAGTTTTTACTGGTATATTTTGCAAATTTGGTTCTTCTGAAGATAATCTTCCTGTTGATGTTCCTACTAGATTGAAATTTGTATGTATCCTTAAAGTTTTAGGATTTATATAATTTGTTAGTGGTTCTAAATAAGTATTTTTTAATTTCTCAAGTTCTCTATGTTTTAAAATTAGCGGTATTATGGGATGAATATCTTTTAGTTTTAATAAAACTTCCTCATCTGTTGAATAACCAGTTTTTTTCTTTTTTATAGGTGGGAGTCTTAATTTTTCAAATAATAAAAATGCAAGTTGTTTAGGAGAATTTAAATTTATCTCTAATCCTGCTAATTCTATAATTTTTTGTTTTATCTCTTTTAGGTTATTTTCTATTTCATACTTTAAACTATCTATGTAATTTCTGTCAACCAAAATTCCTGTTTTTTCCATTTTGATTAATAACTTTAGTAATGGCAGTTCTACATCTTTGTAAACTTTTATTAGATCAAATTCTATTAATTTCTCTTCTATTTTCTTAAAGATTTCATAAATCACATTTAATGTATCAAACAACTTACTCAAAATTTTCTCTACTGGAAAGATGTTAAGATTTAGTTCAACTGGTAGAGATAGTTCAGATATTGGTTTGTTACCTAAATGAATGTTTACGAGTTCTTGTAAACTTGATATTTTTCTATTTGGATTTATAAGATACAGCAGAATAAGTAAGTCGTATAAATTTGATATTTGTAAAGTAGATAAGTCCAGAGTTTCAGAATAATTTAGCAATAATTTAATTTGTGATTTTATATCATAGGTAATTATAATTTTTTGTAAAGAAAAAACATCCTTTATAAATTTTGCAAAAATTTCATTATTTAATACTTCAAGTGTAGTGTTTTCTAAAGTCCTATGTTGAAACTGTGGGAAATAAAATTTTGTTTCATCATTTTTATTAACATTGATTATGCCAATAAGACCAATTAATTTTTGGCTTTTATATTCAGAAACTAAATTCTGACTTATAATACCAAATAGTAAATTTTCACAAGTTTTTATTTTTTCAAAAATTCTATCAAAAGATTCTCCAGAATTTACATATACATATTCAATATCTTTTTTTTCAATTTTTTTCCCTTCATTCTTAATATTTTCAAATAATAACAATTCTTCTGTGTTTTTTGTCATTCCTTCATTGTTGAACAGATTTTTTAAATTATCTAATTCTTTTAACAATGAACGCATATCGTATTTTATTATAAAATTTTTAATGCCATCAAAGTTTATTTGTGAAAGTTTTAATTTTGTTATATCAAAATTCTTTAGTTCTTTTATATCCGAATATAATTTTATTAGATTTCTGCTTTCAAAAATTCCTTCCTTAGATTTTAAAAATTTTTCTTTCTTATTTGGTTCTAATTTGTCAATATTATTAAAAATTTGTTCAAGGCCTCCAAACTTATTAATCAAAATTTCAGCAGTTTTAGGACCTATACCTTCTATACCTGGAATATTGTCTATTTTATCTCCTATTAATACAAAATAATCTACAAGTAATTCTGGATAAACACCATATTTTTCTTTTACTTTTTCTCTATCATACCATATATCTTTATGCTCATTATAAACGATTATATTTTCATTAACTAATTGCAATACATCTTTATCTCCACTTACTACAACAATTTTATAATTTTTTTCAAACTTTTTAGCAATACAACTTATTACATCATCTGCTTCATATTCATCAATTATTAAATAAGGAATTCCACTCAGTTTTGTAAATTCATAAACTATTGGAAATTGTAATTTTAAGCTATCTTCTAATTCTTTCCTTGTTGCTTTGTATTCTTTAAACATTTGGTGCCTAAAAGTAGGTTTACCAGAATCAAAGCAGATGCACAAAAATTCTGGTTTAAAGTTTTTTAATATTTTAAATATCATTCTGACAAAACCATACACTGCATTTATAGGTAAACCAGAAAAAGTAGTTAATGGAGGCAAAGCATGATATGCTCTATGTACATAAGCATTTCCATCTATAAGAAATATTGTTATATGGATTGGAAGATTGTTTTTTATCATTGTATTTTAGTGATTTGGTAAGAATAAAAAATTTTAGAATCACTTATTTTCTTCTTTTTGGTCTATCTTTTCTTTATTTCTTAAAATTTCGTTTTCTCTTTGTAGATCGATAATTTGTTTATTTAACAAATCAATTTTTTTTAGAAGTTCTGATTTTTCTTTTTCATATTGTAATTTATAATTCTCTTCAATTTTTTTTATATCAGAATTATATTTTTCTACCAAGTTTGAAATCGTCAAATTTTTTTCAATCTGTAATTTTGAATTTTCTGATGCTAACCTTTCTATTTGTACATTCAATTTTTCAACCATTTGTTCATAATAATTTCTTATTTCACTATATTTTTTATCAAATTCAGCATCTTTATTTTGCAATTTCAAAAGGAGTTCTTTTTTATCAATTTCTAAATTTTCAATTTTAGTATTTGACTCACTAAGCTGAGTCTTTAATCTTCTATTTTCAGATTCATATTGTTGTAATTTCTCTAAAATTGCTTCAAGAGTAGACCTTAAATTTTTAATTTTTTCGTCGTTTTCTTTTTTTAAATTTTCTATTTCTGATAAATATTCTTTAGCCCTTTGTTCCCAACTTTCCCTTTCTTTTGATAATATCTCAGCAAATTTATCGCGTTCAGTATGAAGTTGATTAGTAAGTTCTTCAACTTTTTTAGACATAAGTTCTATTTCAGACTGCATTTGTTGATTTTTTAGCTTAGTCTCTTGATAGATCTTTTTTAACTCTTCAAACTCATTTATTTTAGTTTCAAGTTCCTTTTGCAATTTCTCAATTTCTTCGTTTCTTAAAGAAATTATATTAACATATTTCTCATTTAATGCTCTTATTCTTTCTTCATTACGTTTCTGTTCTTCTATAAGAGTAGTTTTCCATGTATTTATTTCATCTGACAAATAAATAATTTGCTTATTTTTTTCTTCTTCTATCTGTTGATTTTTTTGTTCAAGTAACAACCTAAGTTTATGTTCTTCCTCGTATTCATGTTGTTTTTGATTATATAAAAGTGTCAACTTTTCATTTTCTTGCATCAGTTGAGAAAGTTTTTCATTAAGTTGTTGGAACTCTTGTAATTTTAATGCTTCAAAACTTGCAATTTTATTATTTAGTTCTAAAATATTTTGTTCTTTTCCCTTCAGTTGTTGCTCTAAAGAATGGTACATTTTTAATAAAGATTGATATTTGTTGTCAGATTCAGCAATTATATTTTTTAATCTTAAAATTTCTGCCTCATAAAATTGTTGAATTTGTTTTTTCTCTTCTTCTATCTTTAAAGTTTTTTGTTGAATCTCTTCCGACTGAATTTCTAACTGTTGCTCATATTGTCTATATTTTGTTTCTGCTTCTTCTTGGACATGTTTTAACTCAAGATTTAATTGTTCTATTTGTATAGATTTCTGTTGTAGTTCTTCTTTAAATTTTTCTGATTCAAATTTGTGTTGTTGTAATTTTAATGTAGTTTGATTTAATAAATTCTGCAGACTTTCTATTTTATTTTGTGCTTCTACAAGTTTAATTTCATAATCATTTTTTTGATCTTCTAAATTCTTTTTTAAGTTTTCTATTTCTTTTTTTAATTCCTCAACCTCTTTTAAATGTTGAGATTTTAAATTTGCAATTTCTTCATCTTTTTTAGCAATTTGCTCTTTGTATTGTTGCAACTCTAATTCTTTTTGTGATAATTCTTGAGTGAATTCTCTTATTTTTTCTTCGTGGAGTTGTTTAAATTCTTCATACTTTCTTAATTCCTCTTTTAACCTAATTTCTGATGTAATAGTTATTTCTTTAAACTTTTTTATTTCTTCTTCTATTTTTTTCCATTTTTCTATTTCTTTTTCTTTTTGTCTTTGTAGTTCTTCGGTCGTTTTTTTAAGATTTTCTAATTCAATTTGGCGAGATTGTTCAAGAGCAATTTGAGTTTGTTTTAACATCTCTTCTGTATCTTTAAGTTTTTTCTGCAATTCTTCGATTTCTTTCTGCTTTAATTCATGCAATTTAATGAATTGTTCTTTTTGTTTAGCAAGTTTCTTCCTTAAAAAAGCAATAGTATTTTCGGATATTTCTCTCTCTGTAGAAGAGAGCTTTTTATCTAATTCGTTTATAGTGCTAAATTCTAAATTTTTATCATCCATAAAACTTAATCTTCTACAATAACTTTTTGAGTTTTATTAAGTATTATTTCTGTAAATATGGTAGGTGTGATACTGCATAAGATTTTATAGTAATTTTTATATTTAGTAGAAATTTCTATTATTTTTGCAAAAAATTCTTTTTTATTTTCGGAAAATAAAATTTTCATTATATATTTTGCTATCTCTCTATCATCTGCTGATCTACATAAGATTTTCATTCTTAATTTTAATTTATCTGCTGGAATCCCTCTTTTTTCGTCAATTACTGGTTTAGTTTTAATAAAAAATTTAGTTGTTTGCAAAGTGTTTATTGCATTATCAAGTTTTAATTCAATATCACTTTTATTATAACTTTTATGGATATAATTTTCAATAAGATATTCTACTTTCAAATCTTCATCTCTTATTTCACTTGCTTGTTTGATTATTTCTGTTATCTTATCAATTTTCTCATTTTTTATAGCATAAGTTACTGATTCTTCTGAATTATGTAATTTCAAATATATATTTCTGGAGACTTCAGGTATATCTTCTTCCAACTTAAATTTATAAAGATTTTTGTCTATTTCAGTAATTTCTCCTTCTAGACTAAGTTCAAATATAGCAGGATTATATGAAGTAGTACACAATATTTTTAAAATATTTTTAGTTTCAATATTTGCTATAACAATACAGTATATATATGTGTGTCTTCTATTAATTGCCATTTTATATTTTAGAATTTTTATTTTACTATCTTCTTGGATGAGTTTCTTCATATACTTTTTTTAACCTCTCAATAGAAACATGTGTATAGATATTAGTAGTTGATAAACTTTTATGTCCCAACATTTCTTGAATACTTCTTAAATCACATCCAGCATCCAACAAGTGTGTAGCAAAAGTATGTCTAAAAGTATGAGGGGTAACCTTTTTATGTATTGATGCTTTTTTTACCCATAATGTGATTATTTTTCTTATCCCTCTCACACTTAACGGTTTGCCAAATTTATTTAAAAAAAGTGTAGGATTTTTAAACCCTTGATTATGTTTGAACTTCAAATATTCTCTTATATACCTTGTAGCAATATCTCCTACAGGCACTATTCTTTCTTTATTACCTTTTCCTTTGACTAATACTAAACCTTCATATAGATCTATATCACTTTCTAAAAGTTTTGCTACCTCCGAAATCCTTAATCCTGATGAATATAAAAGTTCTAATAGGGCTCTATCACGAGAAGTTTTAAAATCTTTCGGTTCTATTAATGATAATAGTTTTTCTACTTCGTTTTTTGACAAAAAACTTGGTAGAATTTTTTCTTTTTTTATATTACTGATATATAAGGCTGGGTTAGATGAAATATATTTTTTAGCTAACAAAAATTTAAAAAATGATTTGATGGTGTTTATTTTTCTCAAAATAGAATTTTTCTTATAACCTAATCTCTGTAATTCCAATATAAAACTTCTAATAACTGTTTTATTGACATTTGATATATTTCTAATTTTTAAAAATCCTGAAATAAACAAAAAGAATTCTTCTAAATCTAATAAATAAGAAATAAGAGTATTTTCTGAAACATTACATTCTGTAATTAAGTATGTTTTAAATTTTGTTAAAAATGTTTTAAACTCAATTGAAAGTTCCTGATGTATTTTTTGTTTGAAGTTTATTTTCTTCATAATAGTTTATCTTATACTTACATCTTGGATAATTTTCACAAGAAAGGAATTTACCATATTTACTACTTCTTATTATCATATTCCCACCACAAATTTTACATTTTTCCCCTTGGAAAACTTCATTTTTTGATTTAACTTCTTTAGATGCTACCTCAATTTCTTTTATTATTGGCTCATAACATAAAGAAACTACCTTTACCCAATTTTCTTTACCTTGTGATATTTTGTCTAATAATTTTTCTATCTTTGCAGTGTAAAATTTATCAACTATTTCAGGAAAATATTTCGTTAATAACTCTGTTACTTGTTTACCTAATGATGTGATATGAAATTTTCTATCTTTAAGTATCACATAACCACGTTGTTTTAAAGTATCTACTATTGTGGCATAAGTAGAAGGTCTGCCTATACCATTTTTCTCTAATTCTTTGATGAGAGATGCTTCTGTATATCTTGAAGGTGGTTCTGTAAAGTGTTGTTTACCATAGCAATTTTTAATATTTAATATCTCATTAATCTCTACTTTTGGAATATCTGCTTCTTCCAACTTTTCATAAGGATAAATAATAGTGTATCCTTCAAATATAACTTTTTTAACTTCTGATTCAAATAAAAACTTTTCTCCAACATCTATCTTTATTATGATATTCTGATACTTAATATCTTTCATTTGAGTAGCTACAAATCTTTGCCAAATAAGTTTATAAAGTTTATATTGTTCAGTTGAGAGGTATTCTTTTATATTTTCTGGAGTTCTATAAACACTTGTTGGACGTATTGCTTCGTGTGCTTCTTGGGCATTTTTTACTTTGGTTTTAAATTTTCTTATTTGTTCATGTAAATATTTTTCTCCATAATTTTCTTTAATAAACTTTCTTAATTCTTCTATTGCGTATGGTGAGACATAGGTAGAATCTGTCCTCATATAAGTTATAAGACCGACTCTTTCGCTATTTCCTAAGTCAACACCTTCATATAAACTTTGTACAATACTCATAGTTTTAGATGGAGAGAAGTTCAGTTTTTTTGAAGCCTCTTGTTGTAATGTGGAAGTTATAAAAGGTTCTAAGGGTGATTTTAATTTTTCTTCAACTTTTATATCAATAACTTCTCCACTTCCTACTTTCTTTACTTCTTCTACAATCTTTTTTGCTTCTTCCTCATTTTTTATATCTAATTTATCCAATTTTTTGTTATCAATTGATTTTAACCTTGCTTTGATTATTTTATCATCTTCTTTTTTAAAGAAATCACACTCTATACTCCAATATTCTTGTGGAATAAACTTTTCTATTTCTAATTCTCTATCATAAATAAATTTTAATGCAGCAGATTGAACTCTTCCAGCTGATAATTTATTTGCTATTTTTTTCCATAGTAAGGGTGAGATTTTATAACCTACCAATCTATCAATAATTCTTCTTGCTTGTTGTGAATTTACTAAGTTCATATCTATTGTCCTTGGATTTTTTAATGCTTCAAATATAGCAGAAGGAGTTATTTCATGAAAAGTAATTCTTTTTACTTTATCATTATTTAATCCTAATACTTTTACAATATGCCAAGCAATAGCTTCACCTTCTCTATCAAAATCTGTAGCTAAATACACATTTGATACTTTTGGAAGAAATTTTTTCAGTTCTGCAACAATTCTTTTTGCACGAGGTAGTAAGATATAATATGGTTTAAAATCATTTTTTTCATCAACTCCTAAGGAATTTGTAGGTAAATCTCTAATATGACCATATGAGCTTTTTACAATAAATTTCTCATTAAATTCTTTAGAATTGCTTAAAAACTTAGAAATAGTTTTCTCTTTACTAGGAGATTCTACAATTATTAGATTCATATTTTTAACCTTTCTAAGAAGTACTAATATATATTTTACCAGGTAGTTCTTTAATTTTTGAATTCAGCTCAAGTTCAAATATTATATTCATCAGTTTTGATATATCTATATTTGCAATTGTCTGCAATTTATCTATATGTATACCATTAGGTTCTGATTTTATTATTTCTAAAATATATTCGCTTTCTTTAGATAATTTTATATCAACTGATTTCTCAATAGGTTTATTTAAAATTTTATCTTTTACTAAATCAGCAAGTTGGCTTATTTCTTCTATAATATCTTCTGCGGATGTAACAATTTTTGCTCCTGTTTTAATCAAATAATTTGTGCCTCTACTTTGTTTTGAAAAAATACTTCCCGGAACAGCAAATACATCTTTTCCTAACTCTAAAGCAAACTTAGCAGTAATAATTGCTCCACTTTGTATATCAGCTTCTACCACAACCGTACCTAAGGATAATGCAGCTATGATTCTGTTTCTCTGTGGAAAAGATGTCTTTGTAGGAGTAAATTTGTATGGAAACTCTGAAACCAATGCACCATAGGATGGTATTTTTTGTTGCAATTTTTTATTTGCTATAGGATAGTAAACTCCTAAACCATTGCCCAAAACAGCTATAGTTCTTAAACCATTTTTTATTGCAAACTCATGTGCTAAAGCATCTATTCCGTGAGCAAGACCACTTACAACAGTAAGATTATACTTTGACAATCCCTTTATTAATTCTTCAACTACTAACCTTCCATAAGATGTTGGTTTTCTTGTCCCAACTATTGCTATAGATATTGAGTCTTGAGGTAATAATTTACCTTTAACATACAAAATTATAGGGGCATCTGGAAGATGCTTTAACATAGGAGGATAATCTTTATTTTCATAGGTAATTATTTTTATATCTTCTTTTTTAAGTATTTCTAACTCTTTTTCGGGCTCAATTTTATTTCTGAAAATTTTTATAGTATTAGCTATATTAGGACCAATTCCTTCCACCTTACTTAATTCTTCTACAGGTGCTGACAAAACATTATAAGCTGAACCAAAATGTTCAATTAGTCTTCTGATTCTTATAGGACCTAAAGAAGGTATACTATTTAAAATAAGTAGTGACTTTATTTCCTCATTCATATTTAGTTTTCAATAATTCTCCTTGCTCCTGCATAATTTTTTTTATAGTAACCACTTTCTAAAGAAGATATTGTAACTTTTCTTTCTCCACGTGTTGCATGAATAAATTCACCATTAGTTAAATAAATTCCAACATGATTAATATATTCATACCTCTTAATTTTACCTTTATATTTTCTATAATATACTTTCTTAAAAAATACAAGATCTCCACACTTAAGTTCTTTCTTATCTACTGGTTTACCTATTTTATATTGTTCTCTTGCTGTCCTTGGTAGTTTTATTCCAAACTTTGAAAATACATATTTTGTAAAATATGAACAATCAATACCTTCTTCTATTTTTACCCCTCCCCATTTATATGGTGTTGTATAAAGTTCCATTGCATATGAAATAATCTTTCTTATTTTTTCGTCGTTGTAAGAATTAATTGTTTCATTTGTTAATTCCTTACTTGATTCTGAAAGTTCTGTTTCCTCTAATAAAAGACTATTTTCTTCTGAAGACACAAAATTTTCATCATTCATTTCCAAAGTTTTTAAATCCTCTACATAAATGTTTGCAGGAAGGTTTAATTTTTCGGATATAGAATCTTTAATCTCGTTGACTAAATTCAATGGATAAGGACCAAGTAATACTTTTGTATTATCTACTACACAAATTTTGTCATTTACATATAACCAATGTTGAGATTTTAACAAGCTTTTAACCATTTCGGTCTCTTGTTCAGTATTACAAGTTATTTCTATATAGTAATTCTCTTTCGCAACAAGTGTTTTAAGACTAAAAATAAGTAATATCAATATAAATATGATTTTCCTTTTCACTTTTTTTCATATTTAATTAAATCTCCAATTACTATTGGAGAAAATGTCTTTATAATTTCGGCTGTAATAAAGTTTTCATTTATCTCTTTTATTTTTGCAATACCAACAAGGTTTGTTTCATCGTTATGAACATTCATTAAATTTATATCATATTTTGATAGTCCTTTATGATATACTCCTAAAATATCTCCAGAATTAATATTTGTAAGATTTTTAGCTTTTATATAAACATTATCAAAATCTATATATATAAATTTTTTTTCTTTTCCATTTATTATTTCACCATCAAATTTATATTCTTCAAATTTTATTTTTTTGGGAAATTTTTCTGTTAGTTTTGAAACAACTTCTTCTCTTTTAAATTGTGAGGGTAGTTCTTGCTTCTCTGCTTCAATTTTTTCTATTGTTTCTTTTGGCAGTGTTTCTTCTAATTCTTGTTCTTCTTTCAATTCCACTTTTTCTTCAGGAAATTCTTCTTGTAAATTAGGTAAAACAAATTTTTGTCCAGGATATATGAGATCTGGGTTTTTTATTTTTTCTTTATTCACTTCATATATCTTTTTCCACAAGAATGGATTCTTATAATGTTGTTTTGCAATATTCCACAAACAGTCACCTTTTACAACTTCATATTCTATTGAGTAAATAAAACTTAACATAAAAAATGACAATAATAGTATTAAAAATGCATATTTTTTCATTTTTCCCCTACCTCTTTTTAATTGATTTCTTTTTCTATTTTAAGCACAACAGTAGTAAAAATTATTCCTATAATCAAACCTCCTATGACATCACTTATGAAATGTGCACCAACTAAGATTCTGCTTAAACCTACTAATGTTGCGATAAAAAATAAAAATACACTTATATTTTTGTTTTTAAATCTATCTGACAAAAATACCGCAGTAGAAAATGCTAAAAATGTATGTCCTGAAGGAAAACCCAATTCTCTTAGTTGTTCTCCTATAACATTTATTGGTTGTTGTAAAATATCAGAAAAAAGTTTTAGTGGTCTTGGTTTATCAAATAAAAATTTTAGAATTTGTATAATAAACCCACCAGATGCAACTATGACTATAAACATAATAGCATTGTATAAAAAACTTCTTTTGTCAACTAAATATAATAGCATAAAAACTAAAGGTATCACAACTAAACCATTTCCCAAGTTTGTTACTATGTAACACATTGTTCTAAAAACTTTATTTTTATAAAGTTGATTTTTGTTAAGTTTTAAGAATATTATTTTATCATAGTTTCTAAAATACTCTGTGACTGTAACAAAATTGTTATATTTTTGGACAATAAAATTTTCTTTGCAAGCTTTTTGATAATCAAAGTTTTTACATATATAGAACTTAAATCTTCTTTCTGGCCAAATTTTTGATTTTCTAAAGTTTATTATTGATATTAGATTGTAACTTTTGAAAATATTACTGTTTAAAATAACTTCATCTTGTTGTTGGTATCTATCTTCAGAAAAAAATATAGCATCTCTTCCGTCGTATTGTCTTAAATTTTTATACCAAAAATCATATTGATTAAAATCTTTATCTAAACAAAAAACTTGAGGTATATTCTTATTATAATACTTTGAAATTGAGAATCTTAACTGTCCTGCAGAGTAATACTTGTGTGTAAATATAAAACCTCCCGGATGAGTTTCTAATAAATTTTTGGCTTCTTTGCCAGTAACTTCCCAACCATAAAGTTTATCTGGAGTATCTGCATATCTATATTTTTCAGGTATAGGCATAATGCTAAAGATAGAAACTAATATGACAAAGACGGTTATTATAAAAGCAGAAAATAGTGAACTCAAATATTGAAAGCTTCTATTATTGAAAGATAGTAGTGGTATTAATGTTAAATAAGATACAGCAGGCCAATGAGGTAAAATTTGATTTTTGAATGCTATAATGTTAAATAAAATGATCCCAGGTAAGGCGAAATATAACAAGAATTGTTCTTTAATTGTAAAAATTTTTTCTTTTTTAAATAAAAATCTAAAAATATAATACCATAAAAAAATAATTATAACAGGAGATAAGTATAATGCTTGAAATCCAAAATTTTGCAAAAATAATAAAATAGAAAACTTAATCTCTTTACCAACTCCGTGGAAAAACTGATATTTAAAAGATATGAAATTGTGAGATATATTCCAAAATATTATAGGTGAAATTACAGAGAGTGCAATTAAACAAAAAATATAAAAATCTTTCTTTAAAAACCAAATTCTAAATTCTTTATTTACGAAAAGTATTATTAAACAGCTTATGAAAAGTAAAACTGCATTATATTTACTTAACCCTGCTAATCCTAAAATTATTCCACAAAGATATAAAATCCAAGTATCATTTGAAGTAAGAAACTTATAGAAATAAAATATAAATATCATCCAAAACATTCCAAGAATAGCATCCGGAATTGTAATAATTGAACCAACAAAAAATATTGGTATTACACTTACCAGTACACTACTATAAAATGCTACTTTTGAGTCGTAAAATTCTTTGATTAAACGATAAAAATATATTAAAGAAATAGTAAAACACAATATAGCTGGAAATCTAACCCCATATACATTATTCCCAAATATTTTTGTAAAGATATATATTAAATATCCCACCATTGGAGGATGGTCAAAATATGAAAAGTCCAAATGCTGTGAATACTGCCAATAGTGTGCTTCGTCATCTGTTAGACCAAAGTTCCCAATAAGAAGCAATCTTAAAAGGTTGGTTAAAAATAAAAATTTTAAAAATATAAGATTATACTTTTCAGCAATAAATTGTTTTACAACCAAAACCCATACTTTAAATAAATATCTAACAAGCTTCCATAAAGTAAGTTTACTTTTTCCTGCAAATCTATCATGGAATTCTATTGGTATTTCGGAAAATTTAAAACCAAATAATTTACATAGATAGTTTACTTCTGTAACAATAAATGGATCTGAAGAAGACAAGTAAGGAAGTATTGTTTCAATAACCTTCCTCCTATAGACTTTGTAACCAGAGGTTATATCTCTAATAGTAATACCGGTTACAATTCTTAAGTATGTTCTAGCGAATAAACTTATAAATCTTCTGATTAAATTCCTTTCATTATCTTTTCCTCCTTTAATATACCTAGAACCTACAACTATGTCTATATCAGGATTTTTTATTAAGTTATCAATTAATTTTGGAAGTTCGTATGGAGAGTGGGATAAGTCTGCGTCCATTTCAGCAATTATGTCTGCATCGAGTTCTAATGCTTTTTTAAATCCTTCAATTCCTGCATAACCACGGCCACGTTTTTCTTTTCTAATCACTAAATATAAGTTTTTATAACTTTTTTGCAAGTTTTTAACTTTAATAGCAGTACCGTCCGCTGAATCATCATCCACAACTAGGATTTTACAATTGGGCAAAACATCGAAAACTTGTTTTATAAAAAGCTCTATATTTTCTGCTTCGTTATATGTAGGAGTAAAAACTACAATGTTCATAGATTATTTAACTAATTTATCTATACTTCTATATTGAACTGCTTCAGAGATATGAGTTGAATCAATTATTTCTTTGTTATCCATATCAGCTATTGTTCTTGCAACTTTTATTATTCTATCATAAGCACGTGCTGAAAGATTTAGTTTCTCAATACTTATTTTTAATATTCTTTTTGCTTCATCAGTCATAGGGCAAAATTCTTTGATGAGTTTTGTTGTAAGTTGTGAATTTGTAAATATTTTTTTATTCTTATATCTTTCATACTGGATTTTCCTAACTTTTTCTACACGTTTTCTGATTTCTTCAGATGTTTCAAATGGTAAATCAGAAGTAATATCTTCAACATCCACAGGTGGAACTTCTATCTGGATATCAATTCTATCAAGCAAAGGTCCGGAAAGTTTAGAAATATATTTCTGTATTTGGTATGGTGTACAAACACATTCTTTTTTTGGATGTCCATAATATCCACATGGACATGGATTACAAGCAGCAACTAACATTATTCTAGCAGGGAAATCACATTTAAAAGCAGCTCTTGAAACTGTAACATACCCTTTCTCAAGAGGCTGCCTTAAAACTTCTAAAACATTCCTGTCAAACTCAGGTAGCTCATCTAAAAATAATACGCCATTGTGAGCTAATGAAATCTCACCAGGTTTTGGTATTTGTCCCCCACCAACTAATGCTACATCAGATATAGTATGGTGGGGAGCTCTGAAAGGTCTAACAGATATAAATTTATCATTTAACAAACCAGCAACAGAATAAATCTTAGTTGTTTCAATAGCTTCTTCTATAGTGAGTTTAGGTAGTATAGTTGGGATTCTTGAAGCAAGCATAGTTTTCCCAGCACCTGGCGGGCCGATCATAAGGATATTATGTCCACCGGAAGCTGCAACTTCTATCGCACGTTTAGCAAACTGTTGCCCTTTCACCTCACTAAAATCTACATCATAAAAATAATTTTCTTCATATAGTTCTTCTAAATTCATTTTAAAAGGTGCTATCTCTATTTCTTTATTTATAAATTTAATTGCTTCGGTCAAATTCTTAACAGAAAATGCATTGATATCTGCTACAGCAGTTTCTTTAACATTTTGGTGAGGAACAATTAGATTGTTATTTTTTTCTCTTGCTACTTTTAAAGCAATTGGTAAAACTCCTTTAACCGCTCTTACACTTCCATCCAATGCTAACTCTCCAACTATAAAATATTTCTTTATCTCTTCCAAATTTACTTTTCCTAAAGCAGCAAGAATACCTAAGGCTATTGGTAAATCAAATCCTGCACCTTCTTTTTTAAAGTCAGCTGGTGCTAAATTAACTGTGATTTTCTTTGTAGGAAAATCAAAGCCAGAGTTCCTTATAGCAGCTGTTACACGTTCTTTTGATTCTTTTACCGCGGTATCAGGAAGGCCTACTATAGTAAATGTAGGAAAGCCACTTGAAATATCTATTTCTACTTCTATAAAAAAACCTTCTATAGCATAAACTGTAGCAGAAAAAACTTTTGCCAACATATTTTTATAAAAATTTTTTTAGTTTATTTTTTAATTCTAATAATTCTTTATTTTTAGGTATATCTTTCAGAAGCTGTTTTACAAATTCAGCAGAATTTTGGAAATCTTTTAACTCAAAATATGTCTTTGCAAGCATTAAATTATTCTCAATATTTTGAGGATAAAGCAATCTTTCTTGTTCAAAAAATAATTTTGCTTTATCAAAGTCTTTATTTAAAAAGTATATTTTACCTAAATAAAAATTTATATTCTTAGGTTCTGGTAATTTGTTTTTTTTGCAGATTTCCTTTACTTTCAAAAAGTATTCATTAGCATTGTCAAGTTCATTACGGGAAAAATATATAAAACCAATATTTGTCAAAGCTATTATGTTTATTTTGTCTTTTTTAAGTATATAAAAATAATTATTCAAAGCATCCTCAACTTTCCTTGTTTTAAAGTAAAGATTAGCAATTTTTAAGTTTACTTCTAAATCTTCAGGATGATTATTTAAAAACTTTTTATATTCATTTATAGCAAGATTGTTAAGATTAAGAAATTCATACATTGAGCCTAAATAATAAAAAATTCTGGTATCTGTATTTCCCAACTGCCATGCTTTATGTAGTAAATTTATGGATTTGTCATAAAACTGAGGTCCTTTTAAGAAGTAATAAATTCCAAGTTCAACCATTATTTTGGCATTCTCAGGTGAAAAATTTAACTCCCTAAGTAACTTATCAATTTTTGAATTAATTACTTCCTCTTTAATGTTTTCTATTTCTTTTCCACGAGGAAAAAAAACTTTTTTTGACTTTAAATTGTAAAATAAAAAAATTAAAAAAAACAAAAGAATAAGTATTAGAAACGCTAAAAAAGGTTTTTTAAACTTTTGCATAAAAAATTTAGCTTTCAGACAATATATCTTTTAGTGTGGGAGTTTCTATTTTAGAATATTTTTTTATTAGTTGTTTTTGGATAACTTTGTGTAATTTTTTAACAGATAATTCTATCTTATGGGTATTTTCATCTACAAAATTAACTACCGCATCTATTTCTTGACCTGGTTTATACAATGCCTTAAGTTCTTTAGATATGTCTTTTTCTTCACTAATTGCTTCTTTTTTTGTTATTATTCCTTCAACATCTTCATCAAGCGAAACAATTAAAATATTTCTTAAAATCTTTTTTATCTTACATTTAACTATATCATCAACTTTATATTTCTCAAAGGGATTAGGATAAAGGTGTTTAATAGACAAAATAACACGTTCTTGCTCAGGTAAGATATCTAATACAATATATTCTACATATTGTCCAACTTTATAAATTTTAAAAAGATTATCAATCCTTTTACTCCAGGAAATATCTGATTTATGTATTAAACCTTCAAACCCAGGCTTAATTAGGACAAACATTCCATAAGGAAGAATTTTTGTTATCTTACCTTTTTGCTTTGTACCTTTAGGAAATTCCTTTTTTAAATCTTCCCATGGATTTTTGAATACTTTTTTGATAGATAAAGAGATTTTTCTTTCTTCTTTATTAATATTTAAAATCTTCACCTGTATTTCTTGTCCTATTTTATAAATTTTTTGTAAATCAGGCATTTTATCTTCCCAACTTACTTCTGATATATGAACAAGTCCTTCTATTGCTGACTCTAATTCTACAAATATACCAAATTTAGTTATATTTGTTATCTTTCCTTTTACAACTTCTCCCACATGATATTTTTTTTCGATTTCCTCCCAAGGATGAGGAAATAGTTGCTTTAAACCAACAGAGATTTTTCCAGTGTCTTTATCAATTTTTAAAATTTTAACTTTAATTTTGTCTCCTTGATGTAACAACTCTTGAGGATCTTTAATTTTATGCCAAGCAATATCACTTATATGAAGTAATGTTTCAACACCATTTATTTCTACGAATGCTCCAAACGAGGTTATTGTTTTAACTTCACCTATAACTTCATCTCCTTCTTTAATAGTGTTCAACAATTTTTCTTTTAATTGTTGTCTTATAATCTCTTCATAAATTTTATTAGATACTACGATTTCTAATTCCTTATTTTTATCTTTTATTTCTTTTATTATCACTTTAAAATTAAATTTCTCATTCGGCTTAAGTTTTTCAATTTTTTCTTTCAATTCTTTTGTTGTTTCCTTAAATGGTAAAACAGCATCTATGCCTATATCTACAATATATCCATATTCTGTCTTTGAAATTAAAGTAGCATCCATAGGAGTTCTATTATTAAAGTTTTTCTCTAATAACTCTCTTATCTCTAACTCCTTCGCTTTTCTGTAAGAAACTATATGGACATCATCATAATTAATTTTGCGTACAAAAACTTTTATTATCTGATTTGGTTTAAAAATTTCAGAAATATTTTTATTTGGTAATTCGTCAATTGGAATAAATCCATCTGTCTTAGAAAAAATATCAACATAAACTCCATCATTTGTAACCTCTATAACTTTACCTTCCACAATATCTCCTACTTTTATATCTTCACAATATTTATAAATCTCTTGTGGTTTTATATCTACTATGTATTCATTTTCATCAAAATTTTTAATTTTGTCTTCCATAATTTTAAACTCCTTATTTTAAAAACTATTTTTAATTTTTCCTACAATTTTTTCTACTAACCATTTGGGAGTAGATGCACCGGAAACAATTCCTATTTTTTTACAATTATTTATATTTTCTTTAAAATTTTCAGAGTTTAACACTATAACATTTTTGTTGTACTTTTTTGCAATTGTTACCAATTTTTTAGTGTTAGCAGAATTTTTCCCTCCAACTACAACAACACAATCTACTTTCTTTGACAGTTCTTCTGTCTCTTTTTCTCTTGATATTGTCTCTTTACAGATTGAATAAAATATTTTAATATTTGAAAATTTTTTTAATTTTTCAATAATCTTATCATATTTTTGAGTTTCTTTAGTTGTTTGTGCTATTAAAATCATTTTATCTGATAAGTTTATGTTTTCAATTTCATTAGAAGAATTGATTATATAATATCTTGTATTTGGTGCAATATAAGAAACTAAAGCTTTAATTTCGGGATGTTGAATATCACCGTATATTATAGCATCGTAGCCTTTGTTTGTCCACTCATTAATTATATTCTGATTTTTTTTAACAATAGGACAGGTTCCATCTATAATTGTAATATTTTCTAATTTACAAATTTTCTCATATAAATTTTTTTCAATGCCATGTGTTCTAATTACTAACACAATATTCTCGTTAATTTTCTTTAACTCTTCAATATCTTCTATAACTTCGAGTCCTAATTTTTTTAATCTTTCAATTTCTTTTTCATTATGTAAAAGTTCGCCATAAGCAAAAACTTTATATCCTTTATTGATATACTCTTCTACAAGTTTTATACATCTTTTGACGCCACTGCAAAAACCTATATGTTTTGAAACAATTATTTGCATAAAATTAAATACTGTTATACAAATTCCAAAAATCAGGAAATGATATTTCAACACACTCTGCATCTTTAATTATAACTTCGCCATCACATATACTGCCTGCGACAGCCAAACTCATAGCAATTCTGTGATCACTATAAGTTTCCAATACATTGTCACGTGTAGGTTTAAGATTTGTGTTTCCCATTATTATCATTCCATCAGGTTGTTCTATTAATTTAGCACCTAATTTCTGTAATTCTGTAACTATAGATTTAATCCTATCAGATTCTTTAACTCTTAACTCTTGAGCACCTTTGATCTCAGTTACCCCATCTGCTTGAGTAGCTACAACAGCTAATAAAGGTAACTCGTCTATCATAGATGGCACCATATCTTCTGTAATTTTTATACTTTTTAATTTACTGCTTTCAACTTTTATATCTGCTATTGGTTCGTTATATAAAATACGAGGATTAATAAAATTTATCTTTGCACCCATTTTTATCAAAATATTAATAAATCCAATTCTGGTAGGATTAATACAAACATTTTTTATTAGAATAGAAGAATTTGGTACCAACACACCCATTGCTATAAAATAACTTGCAGATGATGGATCATCTGGTATAGTTATTTCAAATGGTTTTATTTCTTTAACTTTTCCTTTAATTGAGACTACTAACTCTTTTTTAGAAATAGGTAATTTTAAATATTGCATTATACGTTCAGTGTGATCTCTTGACAGAGTAGGTTCTTTATATATTGTTTCTCCACTTGCATACATTCCTGCAAACAAAATACTTGATTTCACTTGTGCAGAAGGAATTTTGCTTGTCCAAGTGATAGGTTTTAAATTTTTGTTCCCAACAATCGTAATTGGTAAAAAATTATTTTCTTTAGCAGTAATTTTTGCTCCCATTAAAGATAAGGGTTCTATAACTCTTGCCATAGGTCTTTTTGATAAACTCTCGTCACCAACAATTGTAGATTCAATTTCATTACCAGAAAGGATTCCTAAAAGCAACCTTACAGTTGTGCCAGAATTACAAGCATCAATAACCTCCTTTGGTTGAGAAAGTCCATTTAGTCCTTTGCCATAGACTTTTAAAACTCTATTTTTTTCTTCAACTATCTTTATGCCCAATTTTCTAAATGCTTCAATAGTAGAATAACAATCTTTACTGTTTAGATAATTATTTATAACACATTCGCCTGAAGATAATGAAGCAAACATTACAGCTCTGTGAGTGATTGATTTATCCGGTGAAACATTTACCTCAGCATGGATGGGAAATTTTTTTTGAACTTTCATTTCACTCATAATTTTTTATTTTTAAATTATAACACTTTGTTAAAAATTTCTTTAGTTTTTCAAAATCATCCAAAATTTTTCTAAATTTGCTTAGATCTCTTATGAATCTTTTTATCTCATTTTTTATAAACCTCTTGTTCATAAAACATATCTCAGCCCATAATTCTGGATCAGAAGCTGAAATTCTAGTCATATCTCTATATGCTCCACCAACAAAATTTAAATATTCTTCTTTACTATTTATTTTTTTTGTTAATAAATAAGAAATAATATGTAAAAAATGACTTGTCAAAGCTAAGATTTTGTCATGTTTTTTTGGTTCAAGAAGGATTACTTTTGAATTTAACAATTTCCATAAAGATTTTATTTTTTCTAAACCTTCTTTTGAAGAAATTTCTTTATCATAACAAACTACACATACAGAATTTTCAAAAAGATCTTCCTCTGCAAACTCTACTCCTTTTTTTTCAGAACCAGCAATAGGATGGCTTCCTATAAAGTTTATATTTTTGTATTTTTTAATTTCTTTTTTTATAGATTTGAAAATTTCATACTTAACACTTCCAACATCAGTTATAACACAGTTAGGTTTAACATATGGCAGTATTTGTTTTATAAATTCAGGGATAATTTTTACAGGGGTAGAAACTATAACTATATCTGCATCTTTTACACCTTCTTTTAAATCTGTTGTATATAAATCAATACAACCTTTTTGTTTTGCAATTTTAAGACGGCTAATATTTCTTCCAACACCAACAATTTTTATTTTTGAGCATTTCTTTTTCAATCCTAAACCAACAGAACCACCAATAAGGCCTACACCAATTATTGTTATTGAATTTATGTTTAACATCTTTAAATTGTCCTTCCTATAACCTCAACAATTTTTTTTAATTCTTGCATTAATTGTTCAAACTGTTGTGGTAGTATACTTTGTGGTCCATCTGACAAAGCTTCTTCTGGTTTATGATGCACTTCAATAATTAGTCCATCAGCACCAGCAACAACAGCCGCTTTAGCCATAGTGGGTACAAAATTTCTTATTCCTATGCCATGACTTGGATCAACTATTATAGGTAGATGTGACAAACTTTTTACTACAGGTATAGCATTAAGATCTAATGTAAATCTTGTAGAATCCTCAAAAGTTCTTATACCACGCTCACAAAGTATCACATTGTAATTCCCTTGAGACATAATATACTCTGCTGACATCAACCATTCCTTAATTGTAGTTGCCATTCCACGTTTAAGCAAAATGGGTTTTTTAATTTTACCGACTTCTTTCAACAAATCAAAATTTTGTACATTTCTTGCACCAATTTGCAATACATCAGCAACTTCTGACACAGCATCAATCTGTTCAATATTCATAACTTCTGTCACAATACCAATCTTTAACAACTCTTTAACTTCTTTTAAATATTTTAAAGCCTCTTTCCCTAAACCTTGAAACGCGTATGGCGATGTCCGCGGTTTAAATGCTCCACCACGAATTAAGTCAGCACCAGATTTTTTAACAAGTTCAGCAATTTTAAATATTTGTTCTCTTGATTCTACTGCACATGGTCCTGCTATAACAACTACCTTTTTTCCACCAATCTCTACTTTATCATTGACTTTTACTATTGTATTTTCTTCTTTAAACTCTCTGCTTGCTAACTTAAATGGTTTTTCAATCTCAGAAATTTGTTCTACTCCTTCAATTGCCTCAAAGATTTCCCTATATTTCTCAGCTTGCTCACCAATAAGTCCAATAATTGTTTTTTTAACCCCTCTTGATATATGTGGAGTAAAACCTAATTCTTTTATTTTTTCTAATATATGATTAAATTGTTCCTCTGTTATGTTATTCTTTATAACTAATATCATAAATTTATCCTTCCTTTCTTAAAATTTCTTTCAAATATTTTATAAACAACAAATTTTCTTTATGCTTTCCAATAGTTACTCTGATACAATATGGAAAATCATACTCTTCCATACTTCTTACTATTATCCCTTTTGTCAATAATTTTTTAAATACATCTTTCCCTTTGTGAGGATATAAATTAATTAATATAAAATTAGTTGCTGAAGGTATATATTTCAACTTCAATTTATCTAATTCTTTATACAAAAAATTTTTTTCTTTAATTATCAAATCTAAAGATTTTTTAATATGTTCTTCATCAAACAAAACCTCCCTTGCAACATATTGAGCAACAACTGAGACATTAAATGGCGGTCTAACTCTATCAATTTCAGATATTATTTCTTCCCTTGAAATTCCAAATCCAACCCTTAAACCTGCAAGCCCATATATTTTTGAAAATGTCCTTAATATCAAAAGATTAGGATAAATATTTCTTAATGCCAAACTGTCTGGATAGTCGTCAAAAACTTTTGCATATTCATAATATGCTTCATCTATAACAACTATTGGGTATAATTTTTTATCTAAGAGATTTTTTAAAAATTTTTCTAATTCATAGTGTGTGTTATAAGTGCCAGTTGGATTGTTTGGATTTGCAATAAAAACAACTTTTGTTTTTTTGTTAACCTTTTTAAACATTGATTCTAAATCGTGAGTATAATTTTTCATTGGAACAGAAATTATCTTACAGCCCATAAGTTCACCTGCCATTTGATATCTAATAAAAGCATGTTCAGAGACAACTATATTTTCATATTTTGAAAGATATGTTTTTGCAACAAGTTCAATAAGTTCGTCAGTCCCCGCACCAATTATCACTTCATTAACTGATAGATTAAATTTTTCAGAAATTGCTTCTCTTAAAATTAAACTTGAACCTTCAGGATATCTATGGAATACATTGAATAGTTTTTTCAATACCTTCTTTGCTTTCTTTGAACAACCTATAGGATTTTCATTTGAAGCAAGTTTGTAAACATCTTTTAAACCAAATTTATTTTTTATTTCTTCAATTGGTCTTCCTGGGATATATGGCTGAAAATTTTTTATTTCTTTCCTTGGTTTCGGTATCGGTATCATAATTTTTATATATTCTCCTAAACACCTTCATACTTTCTACTTCCTACTATTATTTTGCGCAGTCTAAATCCTGCGGCTACCTAACTATCAACTATTAACTAACAACTCATAACTCTGAACTTAGTAACTTCATTTTGCTTGAGGATAAGAACCTAAAAATTTATAATAAACACACAATTTCTCTAATTCTTCTATAGCTTTTTTAACATTTTTATTATTTATATGTCCTATGAAATCAACAAAGAATACATATTCCCAAGGACGCTGTTTTGAAGGCCTTGACTCTATCTTTGTCAGATTAATTCCGTATTTTTTAAAAGGCGCTAGAGCATCATGTAGTATACCAACTCTATCTTTTAAAGAAAACATTATAGATGTCTTATCTTTCCCTGAATTTGAAACTTTATGTTTTCCTATTACTATAAATCTTGTATAATTATCTTCTAAATCCTGTATATTTCTTTCTAAAATATTTAAATTATAAATTTTAGCAGCAACCTCAGCAGCTATAGCAGCTGAATTTTCCTTCTTTAATACGACTTTTGCTGCTTCTGCAGTAGAAGAAACTTCATAAATTTTTACATTGTGCAATTTTGTGTTAATGAAATTTTTACACTGAGCAATAGCTTGCGGATGAGAATATAAAAACTTTATTTTTTTAATTGAATTTTCTTTAGATAATAAACAATGCGAAATTTTCATATTTATCTCACCACATATATATAAATCACATTCTAAAAACATATCTAAAGTATGACTAACAATACCTTCAGTAGTATTTTCTACTGGAACAACCCCAAACTCTGCTTCATCTTTTTCAACACTATAAAATACATCATCAATTGTTTCTTTAGCAATATAAATATTCCTATTCCCAAAAATTTTTAAAGCAGCAAGATGAGTAAAAGTTCCCTCAGGACCTAAATATGAAATTATTAGTTTTTTTTGTTGATAACGGCATATCTGAATAATTGTAGAAAAAACCTCTTTTATGTCCTCTTCATTTAGTGGGCCTTTGTTAATCTTTATTAATCTCTCAATTACTTCTTTTTCCCTTTCTGGAGAATAAACATTGTGTCCTTTAAGAATTTTTATTTCACCAATTTTTTTTGCAATTTCTGCTCTTTGATTTAATAGATTCAATATTTTTTCATCTATAAAATTAATTTTTTTTCTTAACTTTTTTAACTGTTTCATACTTATTTAATAACTCCCTTTTCAATAAGTTCTGTTAACTATTTTATGATGTTTATGAAATTACAAGACAAACAAAATGTATAAAACAATGTAGGGCAAACCTTTTAGGTTTGCAAAAATTAAGCACGGCTGAAGCCGTGCCCTACAAATACCTAACACCTTCATACTTTCTACTTCCTACTATTATTCTGCTCAGGCTAAATCCTGTGGCTACCACACCGCAACTTGCGGGACGGCTACCATAACTGTTTCATATTTATTTAACTCCATTTTAACAAATAGTTAAAATTTACAAAAATTTTTTGTTATTTACAATAAATTAGATTTTTTAGCATTCTGTTCTAAATACGCTTGAATAAATATATCTATTTCTCCATCCATCACAGAACTAACATCTCCAACTTCCACTTGAGTGATATTATCTTTCACAAGCTGATATGGCATAAAAACATATGACCTTCTTTGTCTTCCCCAACCTATTTCACCTTTCTGCATTCTTTCTTTTTGTCTCTCTAAATTTTGTTGTTCTTCTTTTAATTTATAAAGTCGTGATTTTAAAATTTTCATTGCCAAAATTTTATTTTTTAATTGTGAACGTTCTGATTGACATTGTACAACAATACCTGTTGGGATATGAACTATTCTCACTGCGGATTCTGTCTTTTGTAGATGTTGTCCTCCATGACCTGATGCACGAAATGTTTCAATTTTTAAATCTTTCTCATCAATATTAATCTCTTCCTCCTCTACTTCAGGTGAAACATCACAACTTGCAAAAGATGTATGTCTTCTTTTATTAGCATCAAAAGGAGAAATTCTTACTAATCTATGTACACCTTCTTCACCTTTCAAAAGTCCATAAGCGTATTTACCTTTTACAATAAAAGTTATACTTTTTATGCCAGCCTCTTCTCCCTTATTTATATCAATAATCTCAACTTCAAACCCCTTTTTATTTGCCCAACGAGAATACATCCTAAACAACATCTCAACCCAATCACAAGCTTCAGTTCCACCTGCACCTGCATGTAAAGTCACAATTGCGTTAGAAGCATCGTGAGGTCCACTAAGTAGAGTATTTAATTTCACTTCTTTTATTAACTTCTCCAATTCGTTAATTCTACTACTAAATTCTTGATTTAAAGAATGATCTTGTGGATCATGTCCAGATAGTTCAATAATTGTATCTAATTCAGAAACAATAGATTTTATCTTTTGATATATCTCAACATCCTGCTTTACTTGTTGCAATTTTTTGACAAGTTCTATTTGCTGTTCTTGTAGTGTTGGATTGTTCCACAAATCTGTCTGGGAAAGTTTTTTTTCTAATTCTAAGATGAGATTTTGCTTTTTTGGAATTTCAAAGAAAGTCTCCAACTTTATCAACTTCTTTTAACAAAACTTTATATCTATCTAACAATTCTTGTTGTATCATATCTCATATCTGCTCAATATTAGTTTTAATTTTACCAATAAAACTCAATACAAATTTTTTTAAATAAAAGTCAATATATCAAAAACAATCTTATAGAAATATGATGGAAGGCTAAATTTTAATTACTTTTTCCCATTCTAATAGAGAAAAGAAATATGGAAAGATTTGCAACAAAAGATTACTTTATTTCTCATTTTGTGACAATTTTTTAGTAAGCATTTGTTTTTCTAAATGAATTTTTATTTTATGTATTAACTCGTTTGGTTATATTGGTTTTAATATATATTCATCTACATCATTTTTTGTTGCTTCTAAATCTGCATCTAGTTTATCTTGACCAGTGATTAAGATAAAAACAGTATGTGGGCTTTTTCTTCTTACAAGCTCAACCAAAGATAAACCAGAATATTCCCCCAAAGATAAATCAGAGATTATTACATTAAAATTTTCTTTTTCAATTATTTCCTGTACTTTAGATAAAGAATCTGCTGTCTCTACTATAAAACCTTCTTCTTCAAGAATATCTTTCATAGTTTCTTTAATGTTATAATCATCATCTACAACTAAGATTCTTGGAGGTTCTCCTGAAACCTTTTCTATGTTCATTTTTTTGTCTCCCTCAATAATATTTACTAGCTACCTTCATTGTACAGGTAATTTAACATAGAAAGTAGTACCCTGCCCTAAAATACTTTTTACTTCTATTTTTCCTTTATGTCTTTCTTCAATTATTCTTTTGACTACTGATAACCCTAAACCTGTACCCTTTGATTTTGTAGAAAAAAATGGTTCAAAAATTTTTTCAAGGTTTTCAGGCGGTATACCACAACCTGTATCAGAAATTTCCACACAAACACTATTTGATGTTTTATCAAATGAAGTAGTTAATGTGAGAATTCCTGTTTCTTTTTTTTCCATGCTATCAATTGCATTGTTGACTAAGTTTCTTATTACCTGCTTAATTTCTTCTACATCAATTGCCACTTCGGGTATTTCTGGATTTAGCATAAGTTGTAGTTGAATATTTTGTGGTATTACTGTATCTTCTATAATATTACTTATAACCTCATTTATATTCCTCTTAGACAAAACAGGTTCTCTGGACCTTGAATAGCTCAACATATCATTTATAATTTTGTTGGATGAATTAATTTCATTTTCTATAATCTCAACATATCTAAGTATTTTAGGATTTTTCTCTGTCATTTTTAACACTTGCATTTTGATAAGGTAAGCAGCATTTTATATAGCTGCCAACGGATTTCTTATTTCGTGCCCAACTATATTAGCCATTTGTCCTATAGTAGCTAATCTTTCAGATTTCCTTATATCTTCTTGTAATTTTTTAAGTTTTAATGTCATTGAGTTAAAAGCAGATGCAACTTTTCCCAACTCATCGTTTGATATTTTTGATATTTTATAGTCTAAATTGCCCTCAGCAACTATTTCAATTCCAGAAATTATTTTCTGTATAGGTTTGGTAAAATCTCTAACTAATTTAAACACAGCAAAAAAGCAAAAATAGAAGTTGAAACTATTAACATTAAAGCAGTTAATTTCATTTTAAAAATTGGTGCATAAGCAGAATATATTGGTTCTTGAAACAAAATTAACCATCCAGATTTTACCTTGCTCAACATAATTATGTTTACTCTGTTATCTTTAATAAAAACTTTTTTGGCTTCTGATATTGTTGTAAAATCTGCATTAATAGCTTTTTTTTTGATATTCAGTTAGTTGTTTTTTGTCAATTGTATAAGGTTGGGTGTTTAAAACAGAAACAACATTCCCAGATTCATCTATTAAAGAGATATTTTTTAAAAATTTAGTATTTTTTGTTTTCAAATACTGCTCTATTTTTTCCAAAAGATATTTAATGTTAACTCTGAGATAGAGATATTCTTTTGGGTTAGTATCTATACGATATACAATATCAAAATAAGGTTTGTTTTGTGAAGATTGAGTAATGTTTCCTAATACTATTTTTTCAGTTTTATTGCTTTTTTCTATCAGGTCCTTATCTATATCTGAAGAAGTTTCATCAAATGTTAGTCCTGTTATGACTTTTAGATCTTTATCAAGAAGTGAAAACCCATATAACATTTTGTCTTTTGAAAATTCAGTTAACAACATCCTTATCTTCTCAGCTTCATTTATTTTACCCATTCGCTCAAACTGTCTTGCAATATTCAATTTTGCATCTAATTCTATGAAAAAATTATTTACTTCGTTTGTGATATTATTAACAAGGTTTATATTATTTTCATCAATTATTTCTTTGGTTGTAACCGCAGTAGTAGTTAATAAAATAAATGTATATAGAATAAGAGGAGTTAAGGAGAGAATAAGAACTAATATTAAAAACTTATAAAAAAAATTTCATTGTTAATCTCTTAAAATATTAATCTCAACTCTTCTATTATATCTTCTATTTTCTTCAGTATCATTTGGCATCAAAGGAACATTTTCTCCGCAACCCATTGCACGAAATCTTTTTGGATCCAAACCACCATCTATCATAAACTTTAATAAACTGAATGCCCTAGCACCAGACAACTCCAAGTTTGACCTATATTTACATTTCGGACCCACGGGTAAGTTGTCTGTATGTCCTTCAATAACAACATTGTTAGGTATTTGTCTTAACAATTCACGAATTTGATATAATATTGGAAATTCTTTAAGTTCAGCAGAACCGGAATCAAATAATATTGGATTAGAAAGAACTAATTTTATTCTGTCAGGCCTGCCCTCAATTTTAACAAACCTTTCAATTCCTTGATTGAAAATATAACTTTGTAGGTTTTCAGCTATGTCTAAGACAGCGAGGTCTGCTTGTGTTTGTTTACCTAAGGATGACTCTATAGAAAGCAACATCTTCTCATAATAAACTTTTGAACCAGTATATGCAAAAACAAACAATATCATAAATAAAATCATAAATATCGTTACCATATTAGTATATGGATATATCCATCTATCTTTATCAAATTTTGTTTCTTGAGGTTGCTGTAATTCCATATTTTTTAATCCAGCAAATTACTTGATGTGACTACAAATCCCTGAGTTCCTAATCGCTGATCACTGATACCCAGCTATTAATACCTCACAATATTTATTTCAATTCTTCTATTTTTAGCACGATTTTCAGGACTGTTATTAGGTACTAAAGGTTTGTATTCACCATAACCTATTATCATAAACTTATTTTTGTTAATTCCTTCTTCATTCACAAAATAATTTACCACATTTATAGCTCTGGCTAATGATAGTTCCCAATTTGTTCCTTTCTTAATCGGTAAATCATCAGTATGTCCTTCAACAATTATAGTATTAGGTAAGTCTTTTAAAACCAAAGCAATATTATGTAATGCTTTTTTCCCTGTATCCAAAATTTCACTTGAACCTAACTCAAAAAGAATCGGTTCTCTCAAAGTAAGTTTTATTAAATTCTGTTGAATTTCATATTCTGTATATTCTTTTAAATTGCCACTTTTTAAATTTTCTATAAATTTTTGCTCTTTTTCTTTTACTACCTCATAATTAACAACTACTTGTTGCCCTGTAATTTTTGCTTTCAATATTTTACTAATATATTCTGCCATATTTTTTTTCTATCCTTGTAAGCGCAAATGCTAACATAAAAAATAAAGTTAAGTTAGTCATCATATCAGAGTAGATAGTCATCCATATAGGTGTTTTAAAAATTTTTAATAGAGAAGTTTTAAATTGATATCTGGAGTTGTTTGTTTTTGGTTTAATTTATGACTTCTTTCTATACTTTTGTGAAAAGAATGCTTCAAGCCGTTTTTGAACTATTAAAGGAATTTCATTCTCTTGTATTGCTAAAATCCCTTCAATCATAACTTCTTTTATTAACAACTCTTCTTCGCTTATAGCGTCCAACTTGCCTGCTAAAGGTAAAAAAATAAAGTTTGTAAAAAAATATCCCATAAAGTGTAGTTGAGACAGCAAGTGTCATTGAAATACCTAAACTTTTTACATCAGTTATATTTTTTAACACTTGGACAACTCCTATAAGTGTTCCTAAAAGACCAAAAATTGGTACATAAGTCCCCATACTACGAAATACATTAGAAACTTGTTCGTGTCTTTTCCTTGTAAAAACAATTTCTTTTTGTAAATTTTCTCTTATTACTTGTGGTGGTATTCCATCAATTATCATCTGCAGCCCATCTCTTAAAAATTTATCTATACGAGGTAGCTCATCTTGAAGTGATGTGATACCATCTATATGTGCTCGTTAAGCTATTGAAACAATATCTCTTATTGTCCTTTCTGGGCTATATTTTTTCCTACTAAAAAATATAATTGTTAAAGCTTTTACAGCGTTAAACAATGTACCTAAATGGAATGTGATGATAGTTGCACCTACGGTACCACCTAAGACCAAAATGAAAGCATCAAGATTAAGTAAAAGTCCTGTAAGTTGTGCTTTAAACATAACATATAATACTGCTGTTAATCCTACAACTAAACCTAAGAATATCTCTATCATAATCCCTCCCGGTTTTTAAAGTTCTGTTAAGTATCTTTTAAATAAAGTATGAATTTTATATTCATAAAATCTATTTCATAACACCTTGGGAGGTTCTCCTCCCAAAATTACTAAAAAGGAGGTCAAAAAACATGAAAAATATAAAT
>Ga0308394_1000231_pt1 | contig 32462 bp, 33 predicted proteins | sample Hotspr2Sampleme2_FD_202366 | JGI IMG/M metagenome (GOLD analysis project Ga0308394, IMG submission 202366) | Hot spring phototrophic mat microbial communities from Mushroom Spring, Yellowstone National Park, Wyoming, United States - 20050701_me2 ...
CCTTTGCTGCGCGCCTCGATTCGCGCTTTGAACCTCAAGGAGGTGTCGGAGGCGACATTCGTGAGCGATGGCCGGCAGCTCATCTTTAAGTGACCGTTAGGGCGAGGGCCAGCGCGCCGGCGCGCCTGGGTGCATTCACAGCCAGGGGCAAGGCTGATTCTCACGCGGAGAACGCGGAGAAACGCGGAATGTTTTTATAGAAAGCGCAGCATCCCTGCCGGCATCTTCCGCTGCCTGGAAGCAGCACTTCCAGAAAATCACGTTGCCCCTATTGGTGAATGCACTCGCGCGCCTTTGGACTAGCATATATCCCGTTGACTTCTTCTGCGCAGAGGGGTGCATTCACAGCCAGGGGCAAAACCCTGGGTGGGCGACCGCACTGCCGTCGCCCACCCTCTAATAAGTCCGCCTTCGCTGGCAGCATAGCTTGCAGAAGATACCCCTATTGGTGAATGCACCCACGCTCCCCTCTTGCGGACTGGATTTATATAATCCGCGATTAGGTGATTATTTATGGATTGGCGCGCTGCCGTGGAGGACTTTCTCAGTGAGCTTCGGACGAAGGGGAGCGCTAACAACACCATCATCGCGTACCGCAACGACCTAAATCAGCTCGCCAGCTATCTTGCTGTTGCACTGCCGCAGGACGCGACCTGGTCAAGCGTTACGCTTGCCGTGATGCAAGATTATGTCAAGCAACTTGCCGAGCAGCACTACTCTGCCTCAACGATTGCGCGCAAGGTGGCTGCGTTAAAGACATTCTTTCATTGGTTAATGCAGCGCGGGCTGATCGTCGAAGACCCAGCGCCCCAGTTGCGCGCGCCGAAGGTGGAGAAACATATTCCGCGTCTGTTGAGCCAAGAGGAAGTTAGCCGGCTGTTGGAGGCTGTATCGAAGAACAGCGCGCGGAATGCACAGCGCGATCGGGCATTGCTCGAGGTCATCTATGCGACCGGCATGCGCGTGTCCGAGGCGATTAACCTGCGTTTAGCCGATGTTGACCTGGAGGCGAACGTCGTGCATTGCGCCACAGGGACGCGCCAGCGGACGATACCGCTGACCGCACAGGCTGCGGCTGCCTTGCGCGCCTATCTCGACGGCGTGCGCCGTGATATGACCCCCCTTTCAAGCGACGACTATGTCTTTATCAACCCCTCAGGCCGCCGGATCACCCGCCAATCGGTGTGGCAGATCACGCGCCACTATGCCCAGATCGCCGGCTTGAGCAGTGAGTTGACGCCGCACACGCTGCGCCACTCGCGCGCTGTCCACATGCTCAGCGCCGGCGAAGATGTGCGCCGCGTGCAAGCATGGCTGGGCCATGCAAATCTCACCACAACTCAGATGTATCGCTTGCAATCAGGTATTTCTGATAATTCATCAAGCGATTAACTAAAAGTAGACATAGTAAAAGTTTATATTCCAATGATCTCTTTAAACACTGTACAGGAGGCAGTTCATGCCGCAACGGCCTATCTCCAGCAGCACGACGGGCGTGCGTGGCGCGTGCTCGTTGTGCTGGGCAGTGGTCTAGGCGCGCTCGCGGATGAGGTCGAAGCAGCGGTGCGCATTCCATACGCCGAAATTCCCGGCTTCGCGCCTGCCACCGTTCAGGGCCATAAGGGGCAACTGGTGATCGGCGAGCTGGCCGGCGTGACCGCGGCGGTAATGCAGGGCCGCATGCACTTTTACGAGGGTCATCCCCTTTGGCAAGTGACGCTACCGGTGCGCGTCGCGCGCCTGATGGGTGCGGAGGCGATGATCATCACCAACGCAGCCGGCGGGATAAACCGCGACTTCAAGGTGGCCGACCTGATGTTGATCACCGATCACATCAACCTGGTGGGCATGGCCGGCCATCATCCATTAATCGGTCCGAACCTAGAGGCGTTCGGCCCGCGCTTTCCAGAGATGACGACCGCTTACGACCGCGATCTGCGCGCCTGCGCCTTGCAGATCGCTCGCCAGGCTGGTATTCCGCTGCGCCAGGGGGTGTATGCATGTGTCGCTGGGCCGAGCTTTGAAACGCCGGCCGAGCTGCGCTTCCTACGCGCGATCGGGGCCGATGCCGTCGGCATGTCCACGGCGCACGAGGTCACCGTGGCCCGTCACGCTGGCCTGCGCGTGCTTGGCTTGAGCGGCATTACCAACGTGGCGCGCCTAAGCGCAGAGGAGGGCGAACCGCCCTCGCATGAGGAAGTGATGGAGGCTGGCGTTCAGATTGCCCCGCGAATGTTTATCGTCATCCGCGGCGTCATCGCCAGGGCGCTGCGCTGACGCTCGAGTGAGAGGGACAGCGGCAGGTTTATGGACGTTGTCTTTCGACTGCTGAGTGAGCTTCGTCTGGTGTTGGTGGTGGTGGCCGCGGTCTGTTGTGCTGCCTTTCTCTTCACGGGGTTTGCTGCGTGGCGTGAGTTGCGCCGCGCAGTGTTTAAGCTGGAACGGAGCACCATCATCGCCAACGCGCTAAGCGCTTGGTTCAGAGCCGCGATCTGCGCGGCGATTGGCCTGGCGATCTGGGTAGTGACCGACAACGCCCCACAGCCAGGCCCGAGGCCGAGCGATAACCCGCTCGCGGCTGCGCCAACGCCGACGCTGGCGCTAAGCGAGCCGACGCCGCTGCCAACGGCTGATTTATCCGGCCTTGTGCTGGCAGCTATCTTGCCTACGATAACAGCGCCCGAAGCAACGCCTGTGCCAACAGTGCTGCCGACGGTCGCGCCCACGCTGCCCCCTGCGCCTTTGAGCACACCGGCGCCCCCCACGTCTCTTCCTCCATCGCCGTCGCCCACGCAGCCACCGCCGCAGCTTCAGCTCCCTAACATCGTCGTTGCGACTGAGACGCCTACGCCAGCGTTGATCCCACTGCTGCCAGAGCCTTCTCCCACTTCTGCGCCGGTTGCTGAGGAGACAACGGTCGCAGATTGCCCTTATCCCGCAGCGCGCATCGTGAGCCCTGCGGCTGGCGAGACCGTCGCCGGCACATACGTCGTGCGCGGCACTGCCGACTTTCCCGGCGGCGTAGGGCGCTATAAGCTGGAGATCCTTCGCCCGAACATCCCTGGCTGGGCTTTTCTCTGGGAGAACTACAACGCAGTGAGGGATGGCGTATTAATGCCGCGCTTCGACGCCAGCCTCTTCCCGCCAGGGATTTATACTTTGCGGCTCTCGTTGATAGATGGCGCCGGCCAAGAGACCGGCATCTATTGCAGCGTCCAGATCAGAATCCCTTAAAACCATTGACCTGTGCGATATGGCGTTCATTCGCCCTGCCGAACTTGCTGATTTAGAGGCTGTCCTGGCAATTGATTACAGCTATGTTACTGATCATGTTTGGCAAATGGATGATCGCAACATAGGGAGTGATCACGTGGTGACATTTCGGCTGACTCAGCTCCCGCGCTCAGTGCAGGTAGCGCCTCTATACGACCCGGCTACCCTCAAGCGCTGTTTATATCGGTGCGACTATCTCTGGGTTGCACAAGCGGAGCAAGGGATTTGTGGCTATATCGGCATGGCGCTCGTGCCCTGGCAAAGTACGGGGCTGATCCCCGCGTTCGCCGTTGCGCCGTTTGCGCGGCGTAAGGGGGTGGGGAGCCAATTACTTCAAGCCGCTATTGGTCAGGCGCGGGCAGATGGGCTATCCACCATCACGCTTGGCCTGGCGCCGAAGAACTACCCTGCGACGCGCTTTTGCCAGGCGCGCGGCTTCCGTTTCAGCGGCTACACTGACCACGCCTATGCCGGGGGCGATATTGCGCTGTTTTTTACGTATAGAATCAAGTAATTCGATGGATGCCTTCGTCAGCGCTGTACTGGCTGCCATCCAGCTCCTGAATCGGATCGTCGTAGCCGGCATTCTCATCACGGCCTTTGCGTTAATCGTCTACATCGGCCTCTATAACCGACGCAGCCCAATCGCGCGCGCATACGCTGGCATTCTGCTGTGCGTCTTAGGGACGTATCTGGGCGATTTGCTCGCGCAGTTATCTGAGTTAGAGTCGCGGGCCGACGGCACGGAGCTTTGGCTGCGCTTACAGTGGCTAGGCATTGCGAACATCCCAGCGGCTTCGCTGGCGATGTCGGACGCGCTGCTGCGCGCCACAGGCGAGAGCTCGCCGCTGCGCCGGCTGGCTGTGCATATCAGCGTTGGGCTGAGCCAGGCCATCTTCCTCGCTGCGCTGCTCACGCCGTTCGTTGCTACGCCGGGCGTGTCGAGCGATGGTTTGGCCCACCTTACGCCCGGGCCGCTGTTCTACCCATTCACCCTGTATTACTTCGCTTCCGCCGCCTGGGCCACGTATAACGTGTTTGAAGCGCGCCGGCGCGCGCTTACTGCCACCAGCAAGCGGCGCATGACCTACTTCGCGCTAGCGTTCGCCGTGCCGGCCTTGAGCATGTTCCCCTATCTTCTGCCGGTGGGCTGGCCGGCTATCTTCCCGCGCCTGGTGCCCTGGATGGCTATTCTGATCGTGAACATGGGTCTTGGCGCGGCGATCACGTTCATGGGCTACGCAGTCGCTTATTTCGGCGCCAGCGCGCCCGACCGAGTGATCAAGCGACGCATGGTGAAATATCTGATTCGCGGGCCGCTGACTGCCGCTGTCGTCGTCGGGGCGTTGGTGCTCAGCACGCGCATCGAGCGCTGGCTCGACGTGCCCGGTATCTTCATCGGTTTGATTGCCGCGGCTGCCATCATCCTGATGGTTCAGTGGTTCATTGATCTGGTCCAGCCGGCCCTTGATCGCCTGCTGGCCGGCGATGACGCTGAGGAAGTGCGACGTCTTCAGCAGTTCAGTGCGCGCTTGATGACGCGCTCGGACCTCACGCAGTATTTAGAGAACGTCTTGGCTGCTCTCTGCGATCTGCTCCGCGCGCGCACGGCGTTTGTCACTACCTGTCTCAGCGATGATGCGCCGTGTAGTTCGCCAGCGAACATCACGATCTGCATCGGCGCGATGGACGAGGGGAGCGGAGATCTACCCGTGCCAGCCGACGCGGTGCGCTCGGCCTTGGCGCTCAAGCCGTCCCAGCCGGTCAACGGCAATGGCGCACATGGGCCGGCGCACGACACAACGTTCAGAGCAGAGAGCGACTTTCTGATTTGGGGTGGTTACTGGTTGATCCCGCTCTATACCCAGGATCGTCAAGATGTAATCGGAGTGATGGGGCTAGCCGCGCGCGCTTCTGAGCCTGATCTAAACGATGAGGAGCGTCAGGGCGTCGCTGTGCTCGTGAGACAAGCGGCCCGCGCGCTGGAGGATGCGGGCAAGCAGTGGCGGGCCTTTAGTGCGCTGGAGCGCCTGGTGCCGGAGGCCGACGACATGCAGCGCAGGATCGCCAGCACGCGCAATCCGGCTGCCCCCACAGTAGCCGACTTCGAGCGCGTGCCGCTGGATAACCACGATGACTTTACGCAGCTCGTGCGCGATGCGCTGAGCCAGTACTGGGGCGGGCCTAAGCTGGCCGAGTCACCGCTGCTGAATCTGCGCGTGGTGAGCGAGGCGATGGAGATCGAGCACGGCAGCCCAACCAGAGCGCTGCGCCGCGTGCTCGCGCAGGCCATCGAGCAGTTGAAGCCCAGCGGCGCGCGCAGCTTTACGGCCGCTGAATGGATGCTCTACAACATTCTCGAGCTCAAGATTATGCAAAACATGAAGGTGCGCGACGTCGCCCGCAGGTTGGTGATGAGCGAAAGTGACCTGTATCGCAAACAGCGCGCTGCTTTTGAAGAAGTAGCGCGCATCATCGCTGAGATGGAGCGCGAAGCGCGCCGGCGCGAACAACAGAAGTCCGTCAACCGGACGACCTCCCAGCCATCCCCAGCCTCGCCGGACATCGAGAGGCTGGAGAGCGCGACGCGCAGCTAGGCGTTGCTATGAAGCAAGCACTTATTGTTTACGGCGGTTGGGAGGGCCATCAGCCTGCTCGGGTCGCAGCCTTGCTGCGCGATGCCCTGTTGAGAGAAGGCTTTGCTGTGCGCTGTGCTGATACCCTCGACGCTTTCTGTGACCTGGATGCCCTTAGGCAGCTCGATTTAATCGTCCCGATCTGGACGATGGGAACGATCAGGCGCGACCAGCTTGAGCCTTTGCTTGCGGCTGTGCGCGGTGGCGTAGGCATCGCCGGCTGCCACGGCGGGATGTGCGATGCTTTCCGCAACGAGCCTGAGTATCACTTCATGACCGGCGGCCAGTGGGTAGCTCATCCAGGCGGCGATGGCCGCCACTATTGGGTTCACATCGTCCACCACAATCCGATCACCGAAGGCATTGAGAGTTTTGAAGTTTGGACGGAGCAGTACTACATGCACGTTGATCCGGCCATTCGGGTGCTTGCGACGAGCACTTTTGAGGACTACGGCGACGTCGTCATGCCCGTCGCCTGGACGAAGACCTACGGTCGCGGACGGGTCTTCTATTGTTCCCTCGGGCATCAGGCGAACATCGTCGCTATGCCGCAAGTCCTGTTGATGATGACCCGCGGTATGCGTTGGGCCGCCGGCGAATGGGATGCCGCGCTGGGGTTGACCTTCGCGCAGGTGTACTGACAAGATAGCGATGATCTCGGTCACACAACTACACCAAGAAGCGACCGCGATGCGCGACTGGCTTGTGGCCATGCGCCGGGACCTTCATCGGCACCCTGAGCTGGCCTTTCAAGAGGAACGCACGGCCGGTATCGTCGCCCGCCGGCTGGGCGAGCTGGGCTATCGTGTGCGGACCGGCGTTGGCAAGACCGGCGTTGTGGGGGTAATGGAAGGTGCTGGGTCGGGATCGGCGCGCCATGTGCTGCTGCTGCGCTTCGACATGGACGCATTGCCCATTCACGAGCAGCTTGAGCTGCCGTTCAGGTCTATCTACGAAGGCAAGATGCACGCCTGCGGTCACGACGCGCACACAGCGATTGGACTAGGGGTGGCGGAGCTACTGGCGCGTCATCGTGATCAGTGGGGTGGGGTGGTGAAGTTTGTCTTCCAGCCGGCGGAGGAGATCGTCAGTGGCGCGTTGGCGATGATCGCGGATGGCGTTCTGGAGCATCCCAAGCCAGACCACACGCTGGCGCTTCACATGTGGGCGGAAGAGGAGGTGGGCGTCATCGGCGTGACCGATGGGCCAGCGCTGGCCGCTAGCAGCGCATACCACATCGTTGTGCGCGGGCGCGGGTCACATGGCGCATCGCCCCATCTTGGGCGTGATCCCATCGTCGCCGCAGCCCAGATCATCGTCGCTCTGCAGACCATCGTCGCGCGCAACCTCAACCCGCTAGCACAGGGTGTGGTGACCGTCGGCATCGTTCATGGCGGCACCGCGCCCAACATCATCCCCGATAGCGTGGAGCTACAGGGCACCATACGTGCCTTCAGCGATGAGGTGATGGACCTGCTGCGGTCGCGCATCCGCGATGTCGCCGCCGGTATAGCCAACGCGCTGGGGTGCGAGGCCGACGTGAGCTTCTCCGAAAAGGGCACACCGGCTACAGTAAACGACCCCGCCATTGCTGCGTTGATGCGTCAGGTGGCGGCCGAGCTGGTTGGCAGCGCGCACGTGCGCAGCGACTATCGCACCATGGGGGCCGAGGATTGCGCGCACTTCTTGCGCGCTGCGCCCGGCGCTTATGTCTTTATCGGCGCGGGTAACAAGTCGAAAGGCATCACTGAACCGCATCACAGCCCGCGCTTCCAAATAGACGAAGACGCCCTGCTCAACGGCGTTGTGCTGATGACAGCCGGCGCGCTGCGCATCTTGAGCGATGAGCGCTAAGGTCATTGATGGCGTAACCATTGCAGCGACCGTGCGCGCTGAGATCGAAGCAGAGGTGCGGCGCCTGAAAGCCGAGCGCGGGATCACCCCTGGTTTGGCAACTGTGCTCGTCGGCGACGACCCTGCCTCCGCGACCTACGTCCGCAATAAGCGGCGTGCGTGCGCGGAAGTGGGGATCAATTCGTTCGGCTACGAGCTACCGGTCACGGCCACTCAAGATGACTTGCTGTGCCTGCTGGCCGAATTGAGCGCGCGCCCAGACGTGCACGGCATCCTGGTCCAGTTGCCGTTGCCGTCGCACATTGATGCTCGGCGCGTCCTGGGAGCGATTCCCCTGCATAAGGACGTGGACGGGTTTCATCCGGTGAACCTCGGCCTGTTAGGGGTGCGCGGTGCGCAAGTGCCATTTGCGCCATGCACGCCACAGGCGTGCATCGAACTGCTGGAGCGCAGCGGTGCTCAGATCAGCGGCCGGCGCGCCGTTGTGCTGGGGCGCAGCACGATCGTTGGCCTGCCGGTTGCGTTGATGCTGCTGGCGCGGGATGCCACGGTGACCATTTGTCACAGCAAGACGCCCAACGTCGCCCAAGTCACGCGCAACGCAGACATCCTTATCGCAGCGATCGGGCGACCGCGCTTCGTCACTGCCGACATGGTCAAGCCGGACGCTGTGGTGATCGACGTGGGCATCAATCGCGTGAACGACCCTGGCAATCCACGAGGGTTTCGTCTGGTGGGCGATGTGGACTTTGACGAGGTGCAGGAAGTGGCTGCGGCGATTACACCTGTGCCAGGCGGCGTCGGTCCAATGACGATTGCGATGTTATTGAGGAACACGCTGCGCGCCGCGACTAACCAGCATGCAGGTAGCGCATGAGCTCCTCGAACAGGACTCGAACCTGTAACCTACCGGTTAACAGCCGGTTGCTCTACCCATTGAGCTATCGAGGATCGCATGAAAGATTATAGCATGGAGCACGCCGACCACGCTTCGGGGGCGCATTCACAGCCAGGGGCAAAACTTCGGGTGGGCGACGGCGCTACCGTCGCCGTATAGATTTGCCTTCGCTGGCAGCATCGCTTGTGGAAGATGCCCCTATTGGTGAATGCGCCCGCCTGCTGATGGCCAAAACCTCGTCATCCTGAGCGCAGCAAAGCTCGCGGCTGACAAAAGCGCTAATGGGTCAGTGAGGCCGGCGCAGTAGTCGCTCGGATGCTTCGCTATGCCCGCCCGCTTCTACGCTTCGCGGATCACCTGCTTCAGGCGCGGGATGACGCGGTTGACGGCGTCGCGCATTGGCCCGGGCAGCGTGCAGCCGGCTGCTGCGGCGTGTCCCCCGCCACCGAGTTCCAAAGCCACCTGAGAGACATCGAAGCCCGGCTGGGCGCGCAGACCGACCTCGATCTCGCCGTTTGTCAGCTCGACGAATACGGCAGCAACGTCCACTTCGTAGGCTGTGATCAGCGTCCCCACCAGACCGCCGTCGCCGCGCTCTTCCTTGACGCCCAGCTCCTGGCGCAGTTTCTGGCTCAGGGTGGCATAGGCGAGCCGACCTTCCAGCTTGGCGTTGCTCAATCCAGCGCCCAGCAGGCGTAGCGAGTCGAACGAGCGCATCACTAGCGCTTGGCGGATGATCTCCGACAAGGAGGCGCCGTGCTGCATCAGCTCGACGGCCGTGGCCAGGGTGCTGGACGTGGTATTGGAGGTGCGAAAGCCCAGCGTGTCGGTGATTACGCCGGTTAGGAGAGCACTTGCGATATCAGGCGTGATAGGCAGCGCCATCCGCTTCAGGAGCTTGAGCACGATCTCGGCAGTGGACGAGGCTGCCGGCTCGACGATGTTCACCGTGCCAAAGTTCAGGTTAGTAACGTGGTGGTCAATCACTATCATCGGCAGGTGACCATGCTGGGCCGGCAGAAAGATCGTCCCTAAGCGGGCCAGGTCGCTCGTGTCCAGCGCAACGAGCAGGTCGAAATGCCCTTCGGCGGATTGGCGGACGTCGCGTGCACCCCTGAGGTAGTCAAAGCGAGGGTGGGGTGGGTCTTGGCAGGCCGGCGTGACGGTTTTGCCCAGCCCGCGCAGCGCATGCGTGAATCCCAGCAAGCTGCCGATGGCGTCCCCGTCGGGCGATACATGCGTGACAGCCAAGATGTACCGAGCGCGGCGCAGCAATCCCTCGGCTTCTGCCCAGGCGCTTGGGTTATTCAACATCAGGTTGCGCTGGTTGGTCTGTCCTCAGCTCATCGAGCAGGCGCGACAAGCGATCGCCGCGTTCCAGCGATTCATCGAACACAAACGTGATGTGCGGGGTATGGCGCGTGTGCAGGCGTTTGCCAAGCTCGCGGCTGACCCAGCCGGCAGCGCTTTCCAGGCCGCGCGCGACTTCCGCCTTGGTTGCTTGGTCGCCGATTAGGCTGTAGAACACCTTTGCGTGCCGCGCATCTGGGGTCACTTCGACATCAGTGATGGTGACCTGCGTTGCCCGAACGCGCGGGTCGTTCAGCTCACGCTCTATCAGATCTGCGACGTGAATGCGAACCAGCTCGCTCACGCGCCGCTCGTATTTCTTGCTCATGATGTCTGCTCTTCCACAAAGAACTCAAGCAGGTCGCCCGGCTTGAAATCTTGAAATCCCTCAATGCTGAGGCCGCATTCAAATCCCTGCCGCACCTCTTTCACGTCCTCGGTCAGGCGCTTTAGCGAGGCGACTGTGCCAGTGTGCACCAACTGGTCGCCGCGCCGGACGCGCACTTTAGCGTTGCGCGCAGCGACGCCGCTGGTCACGCGCACGCCGGCCACGATGCCCACCTTGGCGATCTTGAAGGTCTGCTTCACCTCCGCTGTGCCGATGACCTTCTCGACGATCTTGGGGGCGAGCGAGCCTTTCAGCGCCTTCTCGACGTCTTCGATCAGGTTGTAAATCACGTCATACAGGCGTATGTCCACGTGGTTGCTCTCGGCCTTGCGCCGCGCGGCGGTGTCCACGCCGACTTCATAGCCCAGGATGACGGCGCCGGATGCGATGGCCAGGTTCACGTCGCTTTCGGTCACGTCGCCGGTGCCCTGATAGATGACTTCCAGGCGCACGGCTTCGGCGTTCTGGGCGGTCTCTGGGGGGTTGAGCTTGTAGAGTTGCTCAACAAGTGGCTGAAGGGAGCCTTGGGTGTCGGCTTTGACGATGAACAGCATCTTTTGCGCCTTGTTGGCCTGAGCCAGCGCAAAGAGCTGCTCCAGGTTGGTGATGCGCCGCGCTTCGCGCTCTTTGGCGAGTCTGGTCTGGTTCTGCATCGCCAGGGCGCGCGCTGTCCGTTCGTCTTCCACTACTTCCAGGATGTCGCCGGCGGCGGGCACTTCAGAGAGTCCAGTAATGCTTACTGGCATGGACGGGCCAGCCTTCTTCACGCTCTGCCCACGAAAGTCGAACATCGCGCGCACGCGCCCATACGTGCTGCCGGCGACGAAGGCATCCCCGACGTGCAGCGTGCCGTTTTGCACCAGCACAGTGGCGATCGGCCCTTTGGATTTGCTGAGCTGGCTTTCGATGATCGTGCCAACGGCTGCGCGGTTGGGGTTTGCCTTGATCGTGTCGAGCGACTCCGCGACGAGCAAGATGCCTTCCAACAGGTCCTCGATGCCGGTGCGCTGCTTCGCAGACACGGGGATGAACAGCGTGTTGCCGCCCCATTCATCCGGCACAAGGCCCAGTTCGCTCAGCTCCTTCTTGACCATCTCGGGTCGGGCGTTGGGCTTGTCTATCTTGTTCACTGCGACGATGATCGGCACCTGTGCTGCGCGGGCGTGGGCGATCGCTTCGCGCGTCTGCGGCATGACGCCGTCATCGGCAGCGACGACGAGCACGGCGATATCGGTCACTTGCGCGCCGCGCGCGCGCATAGCGGTAAACGCCTCGTGACCTGGCGTGTCCAGGAAGGTGATCTTGCGGCCTTGATGCTCGACCATATAGGCGCCGATATGTTGGGTGATGCCGCCGGCCTCGGTGCTGGCGACGTCGGTCTTGCGGATCGCGTCCAGTAGCGAGGTCTTGCCATGGTCAACATGGCCCATGACCGTCACAACCGGTGGGCGTGTCTTGAGCGCGCCTTCGTTCTCGGCCTGCTCCTTGGCCAGCAAGCGCTGCCTGAGCGTAATAGCCGGCGCGGCTTTGCTATCGGTCGTTGTCGCTGGCAACTCCGGCGCCTGAGATTCGGTCACCAGCGGGATGGGTTGGGCTTCCCATCCGAAAGCGCTGGCCACGATCGCGGCTGTGTCGAAATCCAGTTGCTGGTTGATGGTGGCCATCACACCGTTTTGCATGAGCTCGCGAATGACGTTGATCGGGCTGACGTTCATGCGCGCAGCGAGATCGCGCAGCGAGATCGAAGCTGGCAGCTCAAGCACTTTCGGCGCAGCGGGTGGTGCGCTGGGAGCCGGCTGATTTGTGCGCGGACCTTCGCGTCGCCCGTCACCGCCGCGCCCAGCGCTGCGATTACCCTGAGATGTGCGGGTAGCGGTCTTGGTCTCTGTCGCCATCGTTTCACCTCCGATTTGCGCCGCGCCACAGAGCGTCGCTGGGGCAGAGGTCTGAGCTGGCCATCACAGGTTGATCGTCAGCTCAGACTTCCGCGCCACGCCCAGTAGCGCAGCGGCAATAAGAACGCAGGCTTAAGCCTGCGTTCGTTGACATTGCAAACATCACTTTTCAGCCAGCGCGACCGTCAGCGGTCAATCGAACTGGCTGAAGAACGCTAGGATAGCCTCTTCATCTTCTTTTGGCACTGGCTGGCCAAACACAGCCTCAAGCCGCTTATGTTTGATTGCCTGCTCGGCGGCGGCGCGGCTCTTCAAAAGATAAGCGCCGCGGCTGCCGGCCCGTTTGCCGGTCAGGTCAATTACGATATGACCATCCTCGGTTCGCACCAGCCGGATCATATCGCGCTTTGGGTGCTGGGTGCGCGTGCCGATGCACGTCCGCATAGGGATATGTTTGGTTCTACCCATCCAGCGTTAGTTAGCTGCTTGCGCCCCCGAGCCTGCCTGACAGCTCCTTACTTTTGTTTGTCGCTCAGATCGCTGTTCATCTCGCCGAACGCTTCGCTCATCGCCTCGATGAAGTATTGCTGAGCTTCTTCGGTGGTCTCCTGACTGGCTTCAGATTCGACCGACGCCGAGGAAGCAGCCGGCTCGGCTGTGGCGGATGTGTGCTGCGCAGCGCCTGCGACTTGCCAATGCCCAAGCACTTTGTCGAGCGCTTGCTTGATCTCGCTCAGCGCCTTAGGGCCAATGCCCTCTATGGCGAGGAATCCCTCGTCGCCGCGAATGCCATGTTCAAGCAGTTGGCCGACCGAGACGATGCCGGCAGCCAAGATATGCTGTGCAACGCGCGGAGACAAGCCGAGATCGGCCAGCGGCATGTTATAGGCTGCCTTAGGAATTGCCGCCAGCGCTGCCCGGCGCGCGTGCTGGCGTTCCTCGACTTGCGCCGCATCTCGGTGCGCCGGTGTTGCGCTCTCGGCTTTCGTGCTGGCACGGTGCGTCGTTTCGTAAGCGAACACGCCATCCACTACGCGGCGCACCAGCGCGAACTCCTCCTGGGTGAACGCCGTGGGCAGGGTTCGCTGGCGCACCAGCAGCTCGCGCAAGGCTGGCATGTTCTGCATGATGTCCTCCCCCATCCATGCCTGAAGCGCTGGATCGTCCGCTATCTTGGTGAGCGCTTCGCCCAGCGCTTCGCTGCTGCTCTTGATGTCGATCCGCCAGCCGGTCAGCCGGGCTGCCAGGCGCGCGTTCTGTCCCTCGCGCCCGATGGCCAGCGAAAGCTGGTCGTTGGGCACGATCACCTGAGCGCTCTTGGCGTCGATGGGATGGACGGACAGGACTTTGGCTGGTCCAAGCGCCTTGGCGATGTAGATCGTCGGATCAGCGTTCCACTCGATGACGTCTATCTTCTCGCCACTCAGTTCATTGATGATGTTCTGGATGCGCGAGCCCCGTTGGCCGATGCAGGTGCCGACTGGGTCAACATTGGGCTGAAGCGCGGCCACCGCCACCTTCGAGCGCGAGCCGGCTTCGCGGACGATGGCCTTGATCTCCACGAGCCCGTTGGCAATTTCCGGCACTTCTACCTCCAGCAGCCGGCGCAGGAAATTCTTGTGGGCGCGCGAGAGGGTGATCTGCGGTCCACGCCCGCTGCGCTTGACCTCAACGATGTAGGCGCGGATGTGCTGTTGCAGTTCGTAGCGCTCGCCGGGGATCTGTTCTTTGCGCGGCAGCGTGGCCTCCACACGACCCAGGTTGATCACCACGTCCCCGCCACGCATGCTCTGCACCATGCCGCGCACGATCTCACCTTCGCGTTCAACGAATTGGTTATACTGAAAATCGCGCTCAGCTTCGCGCAGCTTTTGCACGATCAATTGTTTGGTGTTTTGCGCGACGATCCGCCCCAGGTCTTTCGGGGTGACGTCCACCATGATGCAGTCGCCAAGCTCAGCGTCGGGCTTGTGTTTGCGCGCTTCCTCGAGCGAGATTTCGGTGCGCTCATCCAGGACTTCCTCAACCACCTCCTTCTCGACGAACAAGCGCATATCGCCGCTGTGCATGTCCACTGTGGCAGCCACGTTTTGGCTGTTCATGATGTTGGCGTGTTTGCGAAAGGACTGCACCAGGGCGCTCTCGACGACTTTGGCGATCACCTCGCGCGGCAAGCTGCGCTCAGTGCCGATCTGGTTAAGCGCCAAAATAAATTCGCTCTTCATCGCTGCGACCTCATGCCCGATAGAAAGAAGAAAGTGGGCTGGTGACCCACTTTCTCCGCGACGTCGTGTGCGTAGTTAGGTATAAGAAGTTTACCCAGATTTTTAAGATTGTCAATACAGCGCCGCCGCCCCGCGCATTCAGGCGTGTTAAGCCGGATGTGTTCACCAATAGGGGCATCTTCCACAAGCTATGCTGCCAGCGAAGGCAAATTTGTATAGAGGGTGGACGACGGCACTGCCGTTGCCCACCCAAGGTTTTGCCCCTGGCTGTGAATGCACCCGTTAAGCCGTGCTGTTAGAATCCTAATTGGCACTGGGAGGACGCGCAACCAACGAGCGCCATCCGGAGTGCTTTATATTGAGTTTAAGGGAGTGCGACAGAACAATGGGTGAAGAACAAAAGGCGACGAGCAGCGAACCGAAGATCACGCTGAACGAATACAGCGCGCTGGAGGAGAAGGTGCGCCAGGCTTTGCGCCAGGTCTATGACCCGGAGTTGGGTATGAGCGTGATTGAGCTGGGCTTGATTCGCAAGCTCGAGTTTGGGCCGGACAGCGTGAACGTGACGATGATCCTCACCACGCCGTTCTGCCCCTATGGGCCGGCGCTTGTTGAGCAGGTCCGCCAGAAGACGCAGGAAGCCGCTCAGCGCGTTGCCAAGGTCAGCATGGGCCTAGAGACGTGGGATCCAAGCATGATGGAGGACCAGGCAGCCGCAAACTGGGGGCTGTATTACTAAGCCGGTTGGTTGGTCAGCGATAGTCGCAAAGCCAGCACGCCTGACGCAGCGCGCATCAGGGCGCTGGCCAGCAGCCCAACGGCAATTGACATCCCGTTATCTACCAAGGCTGACATCACCAGCGGACCAATAAACAGCGCGAAGTTGGTCGCTGTGGTGTGCGCGCTAACATAACTTTCAAACTTATCTGGCGGCGCGCATTGCACCATCAGCGCGTAGGAGGTGACCTGAAGCATCACCGACATCGCGCCGCCGATGAATCCAGCCGCCCAAGTGATCGGCAGCGAAGGTGCCACAGCCAGGATCACCAACTGGATCCCAAGCCCGACACAGGCTGCCGCGAACACCAGGGTGTTACCGAAACGCTCCGTTAGTTGCGGCGCGACCAGGCCAGCACCTGCCAGGCTGAGCCAGTAGATCGCCAGATACCAGCCGTAATCCACGTTCGTCGCCTGCAACACGCGCACCATTTGCAAGGTGATCAGCGGGCCAGGGGCGTTCACCGCGATTTGCGCGAGCAAGGTAATGAGCAGGTAATTTCGCGCCGGAAGGTGTGCGAGGAAGGCGCGCGCGTTGGCCCGTGGTCGTGTGGACGGCTGGTGTGCCAGTGGCGCAACGCGCACCTGTTCGAGCACGATAACGCCCGCGATGCTGATGATCAACGCCAGTGCGCAGGCCACCAGGTAGCTGAGGGGCAGAGGGAGTGCGTCGAGGATGGCAGCCAGAAGCACGGTGAAGGCGGCCATCCCAATGCCAAGCATCGTCCAGCGCACGCTGACCAGGCGGGCAACGCGCTCGGGCAGGGTCATGCGTGATAGGGAGGTCGTGAGCGCATAGATGCTAAAGCCGGATGCGAAGTGCAGGAGCACGACCACGGCGACGATGGCCTCCGCCTTGTATGCCGGCAGGAATAGAAAAAGCGGCGTCCAAATCAACACAGTGCGCCAGATCAGCAGAGGGATGGTCATATTGCGCGGCCAGCTTGGCGCGCGGCGCACCCAGGCCGGCCCGAGCGCAGAAGCTATCGTCAACATCAGCGCGCCGCCAGAGGTAAGGATGCCCAGCAGCAGCGGCGAAGCGCCCAGGCGCGCCACCAATGCAGGCACGAATTGCGTCACCATGACGATGAAAGGCGTGGCCAGGAACACCTCGATGGCGTTGAGCTGCTCGTTGCGCACTGCTTGTTGGTAGGACAGCGACATGAAGCGATGGGGTCAGACGACGTGTGCACGAGCGCGCCGCTTATCTGCGTTCGGCAACGCGCGGGAGGATAAATGTCTCGAACGCCTCAGCGGTCCAGGGCAAGGCTGGCTTGAAGAAGTGCTCGTAAATGGCGCTGGCGTAGACGCGAATCTCATACTGTGCATCTTCGGCCATTCGCAGGCTGAGGAAGTGCATCAGATTGTGCGCGTCCACCTTGGCCACCCAGGTGTAATACACTGCGAACCCCGGCAGGAAGATGCGGGCTTGCTCGCGCGCCACGCCGGCTGCCAGCGCCTGTTGGTAGAGCCGATAGCTGCGCGCGTAGTGGTCAAGCAGCGCCTGCGTGAGCGGTGCGCTTGCTTCGGGCGTTAGCTCGCCAAGACTGGCTTGCTTGTTAGAGGGGGATTGTGCGCGCCAAGCGGCCGGCACGTAGAAGTCATCTTCCTCGAAGGCCACGTAGCGCCCAGACTGGGCGTTAAATTGCCAGGTGCGGTGGCGCACCCACTGCCACCACGTTACCACCGGCGCGCGCACGCGGAACTTGAACTCCACCTGCTCAAAGGGGCTGGTGTGACGGTGCTCCATCAAATAGAACAGCAGCTTTTTGTCCTTCTGGCTGCCTTTGCTTTCGCCGAGGAACGAGACGCGAGCGGCGTTGACGACGGCGAGGTCATCCCCCATCAGGTCTTGTAGTTCTATCCAGCCTTTGTCCAGCACAGGCACGCGCTTGCCAATCAGAGCAGCGCGATCAGGGGGCTGGAAGCAGGCGTCGTGATCGGTTTGGAGCGCACTTGCGGTCATTGGCCTATTAATGGTAGCATTTTGTATGGCGAACATATCTCTGGACGCGGCACTAGAGGCGTTTGCCCGAGAAGTTAACCGCCCTGCGGACGCGATCGACTTGGCCCGTGCTGCGCTGGTGATGGGACAGTTCGAATACCCGGATCTGGACGTGGCGGCCTATCTGAATCGCTTGGATCATTTGGCCGAGTTGGCCAGCCAGACGATTGCATCAACCGATCTGCCGGCCCTGATGCTGGCCCAGTTCTTGTTCGACACGCTGGGGTTTGCTGGCGATAGCGTGAACTATACCGACCCCCGCAACAGTTTCTTGAACGAGGTGCTGGAGCGACGCTTGGGCATCCCCATTTCGCTCTCTGTATTGTTCTTAGAAGTAGCCCAGCGCGCCGGCGTGCGCGCTGAAGGGGTGGGGTTGCCCGGTCATTTCATTGTGCGCGTGGTGCTCGACTCCGGACAAGTGATTTACTTGGATCCTTTTCACGGCGGTGCGATTCTCTCCGAGGCGGATTGTCGTGAGCGTGTACGCGTGTTGACCGATGGGAAGCTGCCTTTCAACGAGGCGTTCCTCAACCCTGTGAACGCCCGCTACATCCTCACGCGCATGTTGAACAACCTGAAGAACTTCTACGCTGCTGCCGGCGATTTCTACCGTGCTTCCAAGGTGGTGGAGCGCTTGCTCGTGATGAATCCAGGCGACCCAAACGAAACGCGTAACCTCGGCCTGCTCTATGGGCTGCTGGGCAAGCGGCGACAGGCGTTGGCTTTGCTAGAGGAGTATCTGCAGAGCCGGCCCGACGCTGCCGACGCTGAAGTGATCAAGCGGCACGTCGTCGAGCTATCGCGCGCGGCCTCGCGCTGGAACTGACCCATCTTCAGTAATCTGCGTCTGGCAGGTTCATGCCCCGCACGGCGCGGGCATAGCACACCGTGCTGACGGTGAGATGGATGCCGACAAAGAAGACCAGAGGCGTTGGGATGGTCGTGATCCCTGAGAAACCACTGGCAAGCCAAATATCCGCGTTGGAGGATAGGCTAGACAGGGTGAACACAGCGGTGCTGATCGCGCTTGTGCCGAGGCCAAAATTCGCTGCTGCGTCAACGAGCAACACGAGCAAAGCACCGATCGAACTGTTGATGACATTAGGGTCTAGCAGCCGACCAGAGATGGTGGCTGCGTTCAATAGCCCAATGACCGGTGCACCAATCGCCATGCTCAGGACGATCAGATATGTCTGCGCCACTGCGCTGGTTGTGGTCCGTGCCCGCGCGGAGATGCAAACCCCGATGAGCAGGTAGGTCAGCGCCGAGACCAGGATGATGCCGGTCATCACTGTCCATTCTTTCAGCTCCACGCCGCCCAGCATGAACGCCAGGCTGAACAGCGGCAGCGTCACCAGCAGCAGCAGCGCGACTAGGCCCAGCTCGGCAGCGAGTTTGGCCCGCACGATGTGCGCGCTGTTGAAAGGGGTTAGGCGCAGCAGGTCCAGCGTTCGATTTTGCCGCTCTTGGCTCACTGTGCCGGCGGCCATGGCGGGCACGACAAAGACAACCAACAGCAACTGCATGCTGACGAGGAAGTAGAACACTGCCGCGCCGACCCCGCCGCTGCTGCCTGCCGTGCGTGCGCTGCTTAGAAAGCTGGTGGTATATAGCAACACGGCTAAGGCGCCTACGATGCCGAGGTAGATCATCAGCACGATGTGGGTATGTCTGCCGCGCATGCGGCGCTTGAGCTCGTGAATCAGGACTGGGCTGAGGCGCATGTCAACGAGCTGGGAGGTCATTCCTCTTGAAAAGTCACCACTTGGACACCGCTGTGCATCAGCGAGCGGAGCAGTGCGTTGGCGTCGGCGTAGCTGCCGTCGAAAGTGATGTGCATCTCCTTTAGCAGGGCGAAGGTTGGGCGGCCGGCTTGGCGCGCGGGCAGGGCTGAGTCTGTGACAAATTGCGCGTGCACCACGCCTTTGGCCGATTGGGCGAGCTTGAGCGCGATCTGCGGGTCGCCCAGCAGCTTGATGACGATGTGGCGGTGCAGCGGCGCGAAGGCCTCGAATGGGCCGACCTGAACCAGCCGGCCAGCTTGGAGGATCGCTGCATGCGTGCAGACATCCTGAAGTTCGGCCAAGCTCCCGGCGGTCACGACTACTGTTTTGTTCATCTCGCTCAGCGTCTTCAGGGTCTCGCGGAGTTCCACCTGCGCGCGCGGGTCGAGCCGGCTCATCGGCTCGTCCATCAGTAATACCATCGGATCGTTAACCAATGCGCGCGCCAGGCCGAGCCGTTGGCGCATTGCCGGGCTAAGGCGGTCGGTTGTCTCGTTTCGGCAGTGATATAAGTCCACCAGACGGAGCAGGTCCTCGACCAGCGTCGGGCGCTCGCGGGCGGGCACGCCGTAACACGCCGCGAAGAAGGTCAAATATTCGGCGCAGGTTTGGTCGGCGTATACGCCCAGCGCCGCTGGCATGTACCCGATCAACGGGCGCGCCTGCGCCCGTTGGTGCACGACCGAATAGCCGGCTACGCGCGCATCGCCTGCGCTCGGCACTTCCAGCGTGGCCAGGACGCGCAGCAGGGCGGTCTTGCCAGCACCGCGCGGCCCGGCTAGGCCGAGGATAGCGCCGGCTGGCACAGACAAGCTTATCCCATCCAGGACAGGCCGTCCTTTACGGTGCAGGCTGAGATTTGTGACCTCGATCATGGCGAGGTGCGCACGGTGACTGCCATGCCCATCTTCTCCTGAAAGGCCGCTATAGTGCGGCGGATGCCTTCTTCCAGCGAAACCTGAGGGACGTAGCCTAGTCGTTCCTTGGCGCGCCGCAGTTCGGCGCACAGGCGCGTCACGCCGCCGCTCTCGGACGTGACGTGGAGCGGGGTGAGCGGCTGGCCGAGCACGCGCCCTACCGTCTGCACCAGCTCGTTTATGCTGGTGGGGATCCCACTGCCGATGTTGATAATCAAACGGTTAATGTTCGGTGCTGTCGCAGTGGCGATCAAGGCGTTGACGACATCGTCCACGTATACGAAATCGCGCTGCTGGTGGCCGCTGCCATGGACGATGATTGAGCCGCCGCTGAGCGCCTGGCGCACTACTGCCGGAACTACAGGCGGGTGTGACGGGCGCAGTTGCTGCCCCGGTCCATAGGCGTTGAACACGCGCAGGATCACCGTCTCGATGCCCCACAGCGCGCCGATGGTGTTGACGTAGTATTCGGCTGCCAGCTTGCTCACTGCGTAAGGTGAGCCGGGGTTGGGGATGGCCTCCTCATGCACGCGTGCCTCGGGCTGCTCGCCATATACCGCGCCGGATGACGTGAACACCAGCCGGCGCACGCCAGCGTCGCGCGCTGCTTGTAACAGCGCAACTGTGCCCCCGACGTTGGTCGCGTTGTATTCGCGCGGATACAGGATTGATTCCGGCACCGACACCCGCGCGGCCAGGTGATACACGCAGTCCACGCCCTGCAGCAGCGACCACAGCTTGGGCACGTCGTTCACGTCGCCGCGCGTGAAATGGACGGACGGGTCGAGCTGGCTTGGATCGCCGGCGCTCACGTCGTCGATCACGCGCACAGTGTGGCCGCGGCGGGCCAGCGCGTTGGCGAGCGCTGCGCCCAAGAAGCCGGCGCCTCCGGTGATCAGAAACTTCATCGTCGCCTCGCGTGAACGCTTACCCTGGTGGCCAGGTCATCTTGCGGCCGCCGAGCAAGTGCACGTGCAGGTGGTACACTGACTGACCGCCGTCGGGGTTGCAGTTGAGCACCAGGCGATACCCGCCTTCGGCGATGCCGAGCTGCTTAGCGAGGTTGCGCGCTGTGAGCAGCAGCCTGCCCAGCAGCGCCGCCTCTTCCTCGCCGGCGTCGTTCAGGGTAGGGATGACCTTATTGGGAATGACCAGGATGTGCACCGGCGCGACCGGATGGATGTCACTAAAAGCGGTAACCAGCTCGTCTTGATAAACGATCTCGGCGGGCAGCTCGCGTCGCGCGATCTTGGCGAAGAGCGTATCGGGTGGCATAGCTTGGATTTTATCGGTAATAATGAACGTGATGCGCCGGCCAATCCTGATGAAGTTCTCCCTGTTGGCGACCCTCGCCGCGGTCCTCACCATCGGCCTGAAGCTGCTGGCATACGCGCTGACCGGTTCGATCGGATTGCTGTCCGATGCCCTCGAATCGCTGGTGAACCTCGCCGGCGCGCTCGTTGGTCTGGCGATGCTGCACCTGGCAGCGCGCCCGCCCGACGAGGAACACACGTATGGCCATACCAAAGCGGAGTATTTCGCCAGCGTCTTTGAAGGTGGTTTGATCACGCTGGCAGCAGTAGGCATTGGCGTCACGGCAGTCGATCGCCTGTTTAACCCTCGCCTGATCGCCCAGCCAGTCGCCGGCCTATTGGCTGCCCTAGCCGCCACGGCGGTGAACCTAGGCTTTGGGTTAGTCCTGTATCGCGCAGGGCGGCAGCATGGCTCCATTGTCCTCGAGGCAAACGCAAAGCACTTGTTCACCGACGTGTTGACGTCGCTGGCAGTGTTGGTCGGCGTCGGTCTGGTGGTGCTCACTGGCTGGCATTGGCTCGATCCGCTGGTCGCTTTGCTGGTCGCCCTTAACATCATCCGCATGGGGGTGCACTTGATCAATCGCTCGGCAAATGGCCTGTTGGATGCGGCATTGCCCGACGCCGAGCTGGCCAAGATACATCGGATCCTGGATGCTTACGCTGCCCGCGAGGGCGTGCGTTATCATGCGTTGCGCACGCGGCAGGCCGCCGCGCGCTGCTTCGTCTCCGTGCACATCTTGGTGCCAGGACAATGGAGCGTGCTCGACGGGCATCGCCTGCTGGAGCGGATCGAGGCAGATATCCGTGATGCATTGCCGAACGCCACAGTCTTCACTCATCTTGAGCCGCTGGAGGACGTCACTTCGTGGCACGATCAGGGCCTGGAGCGCGAGGCTGGCGTCGTCGCGGCCAACGAGTGGCGCTCGTAAGTTAGCGACATGGATCACTTCGGATTGCTCAGGCTGATGTTGGTCGGCGCAGGGGGGTGTGTTGGCGCTATGCTGCGCTACGCCGTGAGCGGCTATGTACAGAACGCCTTGCGGGATGCACAGTTCCCGTACGGCACATTGGCCGTCAACGTGATGGGCTGTTTCGTCATTGGTCTGCTTTCGCAGGTGGCCGATGCGCGTGGCGTGTTCACGACCGAATCCCGTCTGTTCGTCTTCACCGGCGTATTGGGGGGATACACGACTTTCTCCACCTTTGCCAACGAGTCTATGAACCTGCTGCGCGATGGCCAGGCCATGGCGGTAGTCGCAAACGTCGCTATTCACGTGTGCGCTGGCTTGGTGGCGGTATGGCTTGGCCGCGTCATCGCTGCGCTGATGTGGAGGTGAGTTGTCGTGCGCCTGCCCGAGGAAGGATATCTCCTGCGCATCTTCATCGGCGAAAGTGATCGCAAGGATGGCAAGCTGCTCTATGAGTGGCTGGTGCTAGAGGCACGCCGGCAGGGGCTGGCCGGCGCCACGGTCCTGCGCGGCATCATGGGCTTTGGCGCCAACAGCCGCGTGCATACGTCCAAAATCGAGCGCCTCTCCGAAGACCTGCCCATTATCGTAGAACTGGTGGACACGCAGGAGAAGCTGGAACAGTTTCTGACGAGCGTTGAGCCAAGCATCCGCGAGGGCCTGGTCACGCTGGAGAAGGCGCATATCCGCTTTTACCGCGCCGTTAACCTCTTAGCGCAATGACCACGCCAGTCAGCCACAGTACGGCGATGCGCTTCGTCGTGCTACTGGGCTTGGTGAGCCTGTGCGCTGACGTGACGTATGAAGGTGCGCGCAGCGTCACCGGTCCGTTTCTGGCCGTGCTCGGCGCCAGCGGGGTCGTCGTCGGTGTCGTCGCCGGCCTCGGCGAGCTGCTCGGCTATGGTCTGCGTTTGCTCTCTGGCCTGATCAGCGACCGCACCCGCCAATACTGGCTGTTGACCCTGACTGGCTATGCAGTGAACTTGGCGGCGATACCGCTCATGGCGCTGGCCGGCCGCTGGGAGCTTGTTGCCGGGCTGATACTCATGGAGCGGATCGGCAAGGCGATCCGCACGCCGGCGCGCGATGCGATGCTCTCGCACGCCGTCCAAGTGACCGGCCGCGGCTGGGGCTTCGGTCTGCACGAGGCCATGGATCAAATCGGCGCGGTCGCTGGCCCGCTGCTCGTCTCGCTCGTCCTGGCGACGCGCAGCGACTATCGAACAGCCTTTGCCTTCCTGGCTATCCCTGCTGGACTGGCAATTGCTGTGCTGCTCGCTGCGCGCTGGCTCTACCCGCGCCCGCGTGACCTGGAGTGTGTGTCGTCACGCCTGGCCGTGCGAGGGCTGAGCCGGACGTATTGGCTTTACCTATCCGGCGCGGCGCTGGCCGCCGCCGGCTTTGTCGACTTCCCGCTGATCGCCTTTCACTTCCAGATGACCGCCCTTGCCTCACCGAGCCTGATCCCCGTCTTATATGCCGTAGCGATGGGGGTGGATGCCCTGTCCGCGTTGGTCTTTGGACGGCTGTTCGACCAATTCGGGTTAAAGGCCATGGCTGGCGCAACGATCGTCAGCGCGCTGTTCGCGCCGTTTGTCTTCTTCGGCGACTTGCCGCTGGCCGTGGCCGGCATGGCGTGCTGGGGCGTGGGCATGGGCGCGCACGAGTCCATCTTGCGCGCGGCGGTGGCCGAGTTCATTAGCCCAGAACGGCGGGGCACGGCCTATGGCGTCTTTAACATGGGCTATGGCCTGGCCTGGTTCGCCGGCAGCGCATTGATAGGAGCGCTGTATGACGTCTCTTCGCTAGCCGCCGCACTCTTCTCCTTGCTGCTACAGGCAGCCGCTGTGCTGCTCTTTTTGCGCGTGGGCGCGCTTGCGCGTTAGCGGTGCTGCATGGACAATAGATGGTGGTGTGCAGGGTAGCCTCGGTCTTGACGTTGCTGTTGGGTTTGCTGGCTTGGCCTGCGGACGTGACTGCCGGCACGCCCAGCGCAGTGCGCCGCGGCAAATGGATCGAGATCGTGCTGTCCGAGCAGCGCCTGATCGCCTGGGAAGGCCAGCGCATAGTGATGTCCACCGCAGTCTCCACAGGCAAACGCGCGACGCCCACGCCGCGCGGCGCTTTTCGCATCTATCGGAAGCATCTCAGGCAGCGCATGCGTGGCCCCGGCTATGACCTGCCGCGCGTGCCTTACGTGATGTACTTCCGCGCGGGTGGCTATGCCTTGCACGGCACGTATTGGCACAACGCCTTTGGCCGGCCCATGAGCCGCGGATGCGTCAACTTGCCGACGCGCACCGCGCGCTGGCTATATCATTGGGCCCCGTTAGGCACACCTGTCATCGTCCGCTGAGCAAAAGCGAGGTTCGTCATGAAGCGAGTGAATAACTTCAAAGTCACACGACGCAGTCTATTGAAGATCGGCGCCTTGGGCGGCCCGCTGTTGCTGCTCAGACCAGCTCACGCGAACGCTGAGCCAACGGAATCCAGCCCGGCCATCCGCGAACCTGTGACGCAGGAGAGCAAGCTCCAGCCCCTGGGTTACAAGTTTGGCCGCGTCTTCTTCAGCGGCGCTGTCGTGCGCGAGCAAGCCAGCGCCAAGGCTGTCCCAGTGCGCCGCCTGAGCGCTAACGAGGTCATCCCGCTCTTCGGCCAAGTGGTCGGGGAAGGCCCCTGGGCATACAACCTGTTCTGGTATTTAACAACCGACGGCTATGTGCATTCGTCGAATGTGCAGCCATGTAACAATGTGCTTAATCAGCCGCTGGCCGAGGTGGATGAAGATGGCTTGTGGTCGGAGGTGACGGTGCCGCTGACCGAGGTGCGCGCTGCTGCGAACCCATCAGCGGGCGTGCACCATACCGTCTATTACGGCTGCACGTTTCGCATCCTGCGGGTGGTGGAGGGCAGCGATGGCCGGCCTTGGTATCTGATCGCCGATGGTAACGCCGGCCGGTTCGGCCTGGGGTATGCGCGGGCGGAACACCTGCGCCCGCTAAGCCCAGAGGACTTCGCGCCGATCTCCCCCGACGTGCCGCTGGACAAAAAGCGGATCGAGGTTGACCTGAAAGCGCAGACCGTCACAGCCTATGAATACGACCGGCCGGTGTTCACAGCGCGCACGGCGACCGGCGGGCAGTTCCGCACGCCGGAGGGGGTGCGCAGCTTCGCCACCAACCGCGGCGAGTTCCGCATCTTTCGCAAGAACGCCGGCACGCGCATGACGGGCGGCACGCGCGGCTACGACTATTACGACCTGCCCGGCGTGAGCTGGGCATCCTACTTCACCAGCAGCGGGATCGCCATCCACGGCACGTATTGGCACAATGACTACGGCCGGCCGCGCAGCCACGGCTGCGTCAACCTGCTGCCTGAGCAGGCCAAGTGGATCTTCCGCTGGACGATGCCGGTATATCCACACACCCTCCGCACGCACCTCGTCACCCGCCGCGAGGAAGGCTCGCTGGTGCGCGTGTTTTAACCTGACCGGCAAGATGCAGCGGGGTGTGTTCCGCACATGGCAAGCTTCTGTGGTTCGCCCTTCGTCCTCGGCCAAAGGTGCCCCCTTTGCGTTATCTGAGCGCGAGCGCGGAGTGCTGGTGTTGCTGGCCCAGGGCGCCAGCAACCGCGAGATCGCCAGCCGGCTGTCCATCACTGAGGGCACGGTGAAGAACCACGTCTCGAACATCCTCGGCAAGTTGCAGGCCGAGAACCGCACCCAGGCCGCGGACATCGCTAAGCGCCATGGCCTGACCTAAACCCAGCTTGATCACTGGCGCGCGGCTTATACTTCCCTGAAATAATCAACCTCGCATAGTTGCGAATCGCTTCTCTATGACCTGCGACACTTGTGCTTCTGACAGGGCGTCTGATGCCCCGACCAACTTTCTTCGGTTTCTGCTCGCCGGCCGCGAGACGCGGCTGGCCTTGATCGGCGCGCTGCTCATCCTGCCGGGGCTGGTCTTCCACGAACTGCTGCCGTTCCTGGATGTTCAGAGTCCTCTGATTGACCTGGCTTCGGTGGCCGCGCTGGTGCTGGCCGGCTATCCGATCGCCAGCAGCGCGTGGCGCGCGTTGATCGGGCAGCGGCGGGTCACCATCAACCTGTTGATCACCCTGGCGGCGGCGGGAGCGCTGGTAATCGGTGCGTACGCTGAGGCCGGCTTCGTGGTCGTGCTGTTCGCCATCGGCGAAGCGATGGAAGGGTATTCGGCTGCGCGGGCGCGCGATGCCGTGCGCAGCCTGATGTCCATCGCGCCCAGCACAGCCACCGTGCTGCGCCGACCGGCGGATTGCCCTTCCTGCGAGCCTGTGGAGCAGACGGTTGCCACCCAGGACATCCGAGTGGGCGACGTGCTCGTGATTCGGCCCGGTGAGCGCATCCCGATGGATGGCCGCGTGCTGGCGGGCGCGTCGTCCGTTGACCAGTCCCCAATCACTGGCGAAAGCGTCCCAGTGCCCAAGCGTGCAGGCGATGAGGTCTTCGCCGGCACGCTCAACGGTGAGGGCGCGCTAGAGGTGGAGGTCAGCCGGCTGGTCGGCGATACTGTGCTGGCCCGCATCATCCGCATGGTGGCCGAGGCGCAGGCGCACAAAGCGCCGGCAGAGCGCCTGATCGATCGCTTCGCGCACTACTACACGCCGGTGGTCGTTGGCCTAGCGGGGATGTTGGCCGTCGCTCCGCCGCTGCTGTTCAACGCGCCGTTCTGGCCGACGCCGCAGGATCAAGGCTGGCTCTATCGCGCGCTCGCGTTGCTGGTGGCGTCTTGCCCGTGCGCCCTGGCGATCAGCACGCCGGTGGCGATCATCAGCGCCATTGGCAACGCGGCCCGCGCTGGCGTTTTGATCAAAGGCGGGGCTTATCTTGAGGCGCTGGCCGGCATCAAGGCGGTTGCGTTTGACAAGACCGGCACGCTGACCGAGGGCAGGCCCAGCGTGGTGCGCGTGCGATCGGCGCGCTGCGCCGACCCTGCTGTGGCGCTCTGCGAGCCATGTCGTGACCTGCTGGCTGTGGCTGGCGCCCTCGAGCGCCGCAGCGAACATCCCTTCGCCCGCGCAGTGGTCGCTGCGGCGGACGCGCAAGGGGTGGGCACTCGCTATCCAACTGCGCAGCAGGTGCGGGCGATGGCCGGCCGCGGCGTGGTTGGGCGGGTAGGAGAAAGCGAGGTGGTGGTCGGTAGCCACGATTATTTTGACCAGTCCTTGCCGCATGATGATGCTGTGTGCGCGGAAGTAGCCGCGCTTGCGGCCAGCGGGCTGACGCCCGTGCTGGTGGGCGTTGACGGCGCTTACGCTGGCTACATTGCGCTGGCCGACGCCGTGCGCGCAGAGGGCCGATCTGTGGTTGAGGGGCTGCGTCGCTGCGGTGTCCGCGCGACGGTCATGCTGACCGGCGACAATGCGCAGGCCGCTCGCGCTGCCGCTGAGCAGGCGGGCGTTGACGAGGTGCATGCGGGCCTGTTGCCGGAACAAAAGGTGGCCGCAGTGCGGGCGCTGCGCGATCGGTACGGCACCGTGGCGATGGTGGGGGATGGCATCAATGACGCGCCGGCCTTGGCCGCGGCGACGGTTGGGATCGCCATCGGCAGCGGCACCGCGCAGGCCATCGAGACGGCCGACGTGGTGCTGATGGGAGGCGACCTGACCAGGCTGTCCTACGTTTTGCGCCTGAGCCAGGCCACCATGCGCCTGATCCGCTCCAACATCGCCCTGGCGATTGGCGTAAAGCTGAGCGTGATGGCCCTGGTCTTGCTCGGCTTGAGCACGATGTGGATGGCCGTGCTGGCTGATGACGGCGTCCTGCTGTTGGTCACCCTGCGCGGGATGCGTCTGAGCAGCTATCGCTGATCTGCTGACGCGCGGGCCAACGCGCGCTGCGCCGACGCGCGGCCGGCCTCGGTCAGCAGCAGGCGGTCAGCGCGTCGCTCGATTAACCCGGCGCGCATGGCCGTGCGGATGATGCGCTGCGCATGCGCCGGCGACCAGCGCAGCGCGCTGCTCAGGTGGGCGACCTCTGCTTCGGCGGATTCTGACGCGCGCTGCTCGTGATTGAGCAGGTGCACGACTAGGTTCTCCACCATCATCCGCTGGCGTTGCTGCAGGCGTTGCCGTAGGCGGGCGACCAGCCCTTTGGTGGGCGAAAAGAGGGCCGCCAGCGCGAACAACGCGCCGGCTGCCGTCGCCATCGCGCCGGCCACCGAGGCGTCCAGCGCCAGCGCGGCGAAGAAGCCGATCACAGCCGAGAGCGCGCCGACGAGCACCGCTAGCCCGATCATGGCCTTGAGGTCGTCGGTCAGCAGATAGGCCGTCGCCGCCGGCACAATCAGAAACGCCACGGCCAGGATCGCGCCCACGGCAGTGAACGCGCCGATAGTCGTGAGCGACAGCATCAGCATTAGGGCGTAGTGGATCAGCGTCGGCGAGAAGCCCATGACTGCGGCGAGGTCCGGATCGAACGTCGCCAGCTTCAGCTCTTTATAGAGCAGCGTCACAAAGCCCAGGTTCAGGAGGGTGAGCGCCCCCAGCACCCACAGCGGTTGCGGACCCAGGTTGACGCCATTGATCAGCAGCACGTCAAAAGGCGCGAACTCGATGTTGCCGTAGAGCACGGCGTCGGTGTCTAGGTGCACGTCTTCGTAGTAGCGCGAGGTGATGAACACCCCCAGCGCGAACATCGCTGGGAAGACGATGCCGATGGCTGCTTGATCGCCCACGCGCCCGCTGCTGCGCAGCGCTTCCACCAGCGTGACGGTCACCGCCCCCGCCAGCAGCGCCCCGCCGAAGCCGGCCAGCACGCTCGGCCCCTGGGCCAAGAAGTAGCCAGCCACCAGCCCCGGCAGGATGGCATGGCTGAGCGCATCGGCCATCATTGCCATGCGCCGCAGCACCAGGAAGCTGCCGAGCAGCGCGCACGCGCTCGCCAGCAACAGGCCGGTCAGGATGATCACAATGAACGCTGACATGGCGATCACCTGCGCCGACATCTCAGCCAGAGCAGGCCGCGGGACGGCGCAAACAGCAGCGAGCAGATCACGATCACGGTCAGGCTAAGGATGGTCACCGGCCCAGTCGGGATGTTTGTGTCGCTCAGGCTGATCAGCGCGCCGGTCAGGCCGGCCGCTGCCCCAAACAGCGCAGCCAGCGCGATCATGACCTCGAGCCGCTCGGTCCACTGACGCGCCGCGACAGCCGGCCCAACCAGCATGGCTGCCATGAGTACGACGCCCACCGTCTGCAGGCCGATGATGACGGCGACGACGATCAGCGATGTCAACAGCACGCTCAACGCCTGGGTCGGCAGCCCAACGCTGGCCGCAAAGACCGGATCGAACGTCAGAAGCTTAAATTCCTTGTAGAGGAGCGCGCTTGCGCTGAGCGCCAGGCCGGCGAGGATCGCCATGGTGACCAGCTGTTCCTCAATCAGCGCCGCAGCCTGGCCAAACAAGAAGCTGTCCAGGCCGGCTTGTTGCGCGTCGCCCCGCTTGGTCATGAACGTCAGCAGCGTGATCCCCAGGGCGAAGAACGTGCTCAGCACGACGCCTAGCGCGCTGTCTTCAGCGAGGCGAATGTGCTGCACGATCTGCAGGAGCATGAACGCCGCAAGCCAGCCGGCGACCGCGGCCCCCAACAACAGCACCAGGGACGACTTCGAGGCCGTGATCAGATAGGCCAGGCAAATGCCAGGCAGCGCGGCATGGGCGAGCACGTCGCCTAGCAGCCCCTGCCGGCGCAACACGGCGAAACACCCCAATGCGCCGCTGACCACGCCCAGCAGGCCGCTGCCCAGCGCGACGTTGCGCGCTGTGTAGTCTGCGAAGAGGTCCAGGATGCTCATCCTCTTGCGGACTCCTCCTCGAAATGCCGGAAGTGTTCGATCGCCGCCTGCATCGAGCCGCCGAACGTTCGGCGCAAGTTGTCGGCGGTGAACGTCGTCGCCAGCGGCCCGCTGGCGATCAGCCGTACGTTGAGTAGCGCCACCCAGTCAAAGTACTGCGGCGCTGAGTCCAGGTCGTGGTGCACGCAGATGATCGTCTTGCCGCGCTGTGCCAATGCGCGGAGCACGTCGAGCATCGCTTGTTCGGTGACGGCGTCCACGCCGGCGAATGGCTCGTCCAGCAGATAGATGCGCGCATCCTGGGCCAGCGCGCGCGCCAGGAAGACCCGCTGTTGCTGGCCCCCGCTCAGCCGGCCGATCTGGCGGTCGGCGAGATCGTCCATGCCCACCTGTGCCAGGCACTGTAACGCGAGTGCGCGTTCGGCCTCTCCTGGCCGGCGAAACCAGCCTAGGCGTCGGTATGTGCCCATCAGCACCACGTCTAAGGCTGTCGTGGGGAAGTCCCAGTCCACGCTGCTGCGCTGGGGCACGTAGCCCACCAGGTGGCGCTGCTGGGCGTAAGGCTTGCCGTAGATGTGCACGCTGCCGGCCACCGTGGGCACCAGGCCCAGCACGGCCTTGAGCAGGGTGGATTTGCCAGCCCCGTTCGGGCCGATGATCGCAGCGCGTTTGCCCTCCGGGATTGCCAAGTCTACGTCCTGCAGGGCAACCTTGTCACGATAGGAGACGGTAAGGTCGTGAACCTCGAGCGCGTTTACGCTCAGCGGTGTGCTAGGCGCGCTCACTTCAGCCCCTCCACGATCGTCTCCACGTTGTGCTGCATCATGCCGAAGTAGGTGCCTTCCGGGCTGCCTTCATCGCCCAGCGCGTCGGAGAAGAGCGCGCCGCCGATAGCGACTGGCCACCCTCTGGCCTGTGCCGCGGCCTGCACGGCCCGGATGGTGTTCGGCGAGACGCTGGTTTCAACGAAGATAGACCTGATCCGGCGCTTGGCGATCAGCTCAGCGAGCGCTTGCACGTCGCGCGCGCCGGCCTCGGTGGCCGTATTGATCCCTTGAAGCCCGATCACTTCTAGACCATAGCGTGCGCCAAAGTAACCGAAGGCGTCGTGGGCGGTGATCAGCACTCGGCGCTCGACTGGGATCTCGGCGATGCGCGCGCGGATGTAGGCGTCCAGCGCGCCGAGCTGTGCTTGATAGATCGCTGCGTTCCGCTGATAGAACGCGCGTCGCTCTGGGTCGGCTGCGCTCAGCGCGTCGGCGACTGCGCTCGCCACCTCTCCCCACAACAGCGGGTCGAACCAGACGTGTGGGTCGTAAGACTGCTCGGAGGTTCGGATCAGCCGCTCTGGGTTGAGTGCCTCCGCTACGCCGATGACGGGCCGGCCAGCGCGCGCCATCTTGTGAAAAAGCTCAGCCATCCGCCCCTCCAAGCGCAGACCGATATAGAGGATCAGATCGGCATCGTCGAGCTTGGCCACGTCGCCAATCGTGGGCTTATAGAGGTGCGGATCAACGCCGGCGCCCATCAGGCCACGAACCATCACGCGCTCGCCGCCAATTGTTCGCACCAAGTCGGTCAGCATGCTGACCGTGGTCGTTATCCGCAGCGGCCGTTCCGCGTCTTTGGCCGGCGGTGCACAGCCGGCCAGCAGAAGGGAGAGTGCAACCAGCGCATGCGCTACGCGAGGCATCCTGAATTAGGCAAGCCTAAATCGGCAGCCATGATAATTTAGGTGCGCCTAAATGTCAAGCGCGCGTCCACCGACGGGAGCAACCTCCCCTAGATAGCTGAGACAGGAGCGCTGCTTTCTCTTGGGAAGCGCGTGCGGGGCAGGGTTGGGGATCGCGCCACAGGCTGGCATATCTGGCCAAATAATCTTCGTATCCGCATCCCGACCCGTTGTCGAGGTGCGGACGCAGGCCGGATGTTGTTCACGATGATCGAACGACCTTCCTAGAGCACGAACACTGCGCGAGCGGATGTCTTCTCGCTCACGCGCTTCGCCTAGCTTTTACCTTGCGTAGGCTGCCGATACCCCACCGTCCACTGTGATCAGGCCGCCGGTGGTCTTGGCCGAACGATCGGAGGCCAAAAAGAGCGCCGTCTCGGCCACGTCCTCCGGGAAGACGTTCACCTTCAGCGTGGTTCGCGCAGCGTAGTAGGCCTCCAGTTCTTCAGGGCGGATGCCGTAACTCTTGGCGCGCGCTTCGCGCCACTGGCTGTTCCAGATCGCGCTGCCCTGGAGCACGGCATCGGGCAAGATGCTGTTCACGCGAATGCCGAACGCGCCGCCCTCCTCGGCCAGGCAGCGCGCCAGGTGAAGCTCGGCTGCCTTA
>Ga0308394_1000235_pt1 | contig 32032 bp, 32 predicted proteins | sample Hotspr2Sampleme2_FD_202366 | JGI IMG/M metagenome (GOLD analysis project Ga0308394, IMG submission 202366) | Hot spring phototrophic mat microbial communities from Mushroom Spring, Yellowstone National Park, Wyoming, United States - 20050701_me2 ...
TCTTCGGCTTTGTGCACCTGCCGCCCGGAGAGTATAAGGTGACAGTACAGCCGCGAGTGGGGAAGGCATTGACGCTGAAAGTAAAAGTAGAGGCAGGCAAGGTGACCACGTGCAACCTGTTGCTGGGCAGCACGCCGGCAAAGCGGGTAAAGAACCTCGCGGATCTTTCCCGTTTGCCAGAGGGTACCGAGGTATTGCTTGAGGAGCAGGCGGTGACCGCTGGCATGCTGGGTACTGCTGGCGATTTCCAGATTGGCGAGGTCACGGTGCGTATACCCGTCGATCTGCCATTGCCGTTCATCCAGGGCGATGTGGTGAACGTGAAGGGTACGCTACGGCGTGAGAACGGGCAGGTAGTGATTGATGGCGCGAAGGCGGTGCTGGTAGATATGCTCCCGAAAAGGTAGACAATGATAGGCTGGCAGCTCGCTAGGATACACTCTTAGCAGCGTAGTGCACTGGGCAAGAGCGGGTTGTTGATTTACCTTGATAACGCATCCTCGCCCGCCGTGTCGTGATTTTTCGCAGACGGCTGTGGAGGGCAGGCTTAGCATTTCAGTAGCCTGCTCGTGGAGAAGGCACCCGACGAGTCCGCACTGTGAACAGCCCTCGATTTGCTGCGCACGACCTGTGCGTGGCGTCTGCTTCGCAGGATTTTCAATATGGGAGGATGGTGTACGACTACTTTCCCCGCATACCTACAGGTTCGGGTCGCCGCTGGCGGCGTCGAATGGGTATCTTTGCTGCCATCTTGCCGTGCGGGGGTCATACTCCCGTGCGCCCACATGGTACAAACCGGTGGCAGGCGTCCATTCATATCCATAGGCGGCGTTCCAGCGGAAGGGGTTGAAGGTGGTGCCGACCTGCTCGATTGGGTTGCCCCACGCATCGTAACGGTAACGGTCGGTGATGTTGCCTGAACTGTCAAGGAGCAAACGGGTGTGTCCCAGACCATCCAGCACATCATACCGCGTTCCGGCTGGGGAACGCTACCACAAATAGCTTATGCGTCTTCCTTAGCAAAATGCAGCAAACAATGATACAGGCTGGCATATTCTACCACTGCGGGCATATCCTTCCTGCTTCGCCGTTGCATCCAGTAGACCACATATACCTTGTCATCATGCGGGCGTGCGATGACCTCCACAGTCCTATCCTCATCTAACCAGCCAACAGTAAAGAAGCCTTCACCGTACCCAGACTCAGGAAGCTGTTGCAACTGGATGTCCATCCAACCCTCAGCAGAACGGATTCGCTTGTAATGCATGGCTAATTCCCAGAGAGAAGAAGGCATGTCTGCCGGCGAGATGTCCACTGGCACTATCGCAGGCTCACAATCAAATTGTTCCGGGTCGGACAGCACTTGCAGAAGCCTCTGTTTCGCTTCTTCTACACTAAATTCCCGGTTGAACCGTTGGGCAGCCGCTTGCTCCTGCTGTAGGCTTTTGGACACGTCCCGCCAGAGCCACCTATCTAATAGCATCCCAACGAACTTGCCAATAAGAAGTGCTGCTGCCATGTAAAGCAGCCATGATGGCGGGAAATCCATCCTTGTTGTGTCGGCGACAATGCCCATACCCGTCTCACTCCGCGCACTCGTTGCGAACTAGGCGAGCTGTTACGGTATAACGGTTAGTGTTCAACCGCAGGAAGTTTTCAAGCCTCTCCATCTTGCGATGCCGCTGTAGATGGGCACCAGTATCTATTATCTCAAGGTTCCACCTTCCGCTGTGAATGCGCGGAGGTAAGCCGCCAACAGGGAACAACGTCCGTCTGCCGCCTGGGTGACCAAGCAGAGGATTGCGGTGGTGAACAATGAACCCCTGATCAACCTGCTGTGTTCGCCGCAGCTGTCTCACAAATCGCTGGGCCTCCTTCCGCAAGGCACGATAGCCTACCCTCGCGCTTTTCTTCACAGCTATCTTGGTCAGTCCATATGCCCCAAGCGATAGAAGCATTTCAGTAGCTATTTCTGTACGCTCTCCCCAGATGTACGCAGTGCTACACTGATTTACTGCTTCATTCGCGCCTATTTGCTGTCGTATCCAGTTGGTAAGCCCAAAAGTGAGCGAGTCACCAACACCGGCGAAGAAGTTCGCTAGGTCATCTAGCCAATCCTGCCCGCTCGGGTCTTTGGCGTTGATCGGGTCGTTGCCGCAGTACCGATACAGGTTCGGGTCGCCACTGGCGGCGTCTATCGGGTCTCTCTGAAGCCATCTTGCGGTGCGGGGGTCATATGCCCGTGCGCCAAAATGGTACAGCCCCGTGGCAGGCGTCCATTCATATCCATAGGCAGCGTTCCAGCGGAAGGGCTGGCGCGTGGTCTCCGCTTGAGCGTTCGATTACCTCTCCAAACGCGCCACCACCTTCTCCACCATCTTGCGAAACTGGCCTTGACCACGCTTTGCCATCCGCTCCGCAATCCGTGCCAATATCGCCTCCCGTGCCTCCCGCACCTTCAAACGCGCTAACCCACGCGCCGCCTCTAACGCGACGCCATCGTCAAAATCCTGCAACAACTCCAGCAACAACTCGCGCAGCCCTTCAGTACGACAGCGAAACACTGCGCGTAAGATTTGGGTGCGTGCCGAACCGTAGCGCGGGCCGCGCACAATCTCCAACAGGTAGGGCAGGTCTTCCCGCTGCGCCAGATACCCAATCGCATTCCCAAAAGCGAAAAGCAAACTCTCCCACGGAGCCAGCGTGCGGATGCGACGCTGCATCTCCACTGCCAGTTGGTAAAAATCGCCCCGATCAACGTGAGACTCTGAAAGGCGTTGGTACTCCCGCGCCAGTTCTGCGTTTCACGGCACCTGCTTGAGCTGTTCTATCAACACCGAGTTGGCAATCCCCTGTGCTTCCTTCATAGTTAGGGCTCTTGTCAGCATCTCTTTCACCTGAGGATGCTGCACTGTGCGCGAGAGATTGATTAGTGTTGGAATGACCTCAGGGTACGAAAGCCCAGTATTGACCAGTGCGTCTAGCGGCGAGAGTGGTTCTGTTTGCCAGAGAGCGCGTGCCTCTGTTTCATACTGGACAATCTCTCGCACTCTGGGAAACTGCTCCAGCACACGGTCGCCCTTTTCGTACTCGCTTTGGCGCGTTTGTTCATCAAGCGCGAGTTCCAGCATCGGTTCATCTACAATCGGTTCCATCGTCACACCTCATAGTATGGGCGTGTGGATGCTTCTACCCTGTCGGATGAGGTCTTGCAGTCGTTTATCCAAGACCGTATTGCGTCGTGTGATGAGTACAAAGGTGTGGTTATAATTCTTACACCACTCTAAATATTCTTGAAGTTGTTTGGTGTATCGCAGCTCGCGGACATTCTTTACTTCTTCAAGTGTGCACGCATTTTTATTAACCTCTTCAGGGAACGGGATCCCTTCGATTGAGCAGTGCAAAACACATACGCCGTTAGGAAAGTTAGAAACTACACATGGCTTATATACTCACCGCAGCACGGTTCAAACAGCCAAATCTAACCGCTTTCGCTATCTGCAGATTCAACTTTCGCTATAGCTATCAGAATCTGTTGACAAACTTCCTCGTCTCCGAAAAATGAAGGGCTCTCTCTACGCCACTCTTCGTTTGGTTCGTAGTAATCAAGGTCGACTGCAAGATCGTTAAGAATGTCCCAGACCTGCTGCTCACCTGGTGCGATCTCATCCTCTCTGGTGTCCCACACCAGCTGCTGAAACCTGTTTATCCTTTCGGAGCGATTCTTCGGGTTCTCAATCGCTTCCTTGAGCAACCCGATCAGCATCTCCAACTTTGGACTCATCTCAGCCCCTCCAAGAGAATTTTACCCACCAGGCTATCTACATCGTACAGGCTGATAACGCGGACTTAGCTTGCGTGTCACAATAGTAGTTGTGACCTTACCAGTTACAGGATTACGCGCTACTACTAGATGTTTTCCACTAGCCATTCCGTGTTCGAGAACGTGGATGATTGCCTTCGTTTTGGGATCCCAGAACTGCCTGCCACGTTCTGTGGCTTTTCGCACCATCGCCGGAGTGATCCCGCGTTCGGACATACGTTGCAACGCATGCTTAGAAAAAACAAGACGCGGTGCCAAAGCTGTGGATGTACGCGCACCACCAACTGCTGTTGCTTGCCTGACAGCGCCCCGCACTCCTTGGGAAGCCGCTGCTTTTGCCGTGGCAGCACCCCCAAACACCATCTCATCCCCTGGAACCACAGAGGAAAACCCTGCCAGCAGTAGGGCACCGCCCCACAAAGTCGCATCCCACGCCAGCTGCCATCCCGACGCCTGTCCGCAATCATAACGCCCTGCCGTCGTACCGAACCGCTCTATCAAACCGAACATCAAGTTCTGATCCACCCACTGGCTCAGCCCGCCCATTCCGCCCATATACCAGCGTTTGAGATCTTCCCAAAAGTCTAAGCCAGAGGGATCGGCATAGTTTATCGGGTCGTTGCCGCAGTACCGATACAGGTTCGGGTCGCCGGAGGCGATGTCAATCGGGTCGCGTTGGAGCCAGCGGGCGGTGCGGGGGTCATACTCCCGTGCGCCCACATGGTACAAACCGGTGGCGGGCGTCCACTCATATCCATAGGCGGCGTTCCAGCGGAAGGGGTTGAAGGTGGTGCCGACCTGCTCGATTGGGTTGCCCCACGCATCGTAACGGTAACGGTCGGTGATGTTGCCTGAACTGTCAAGGAACAGGTTAAGCGTGCCAGTCCAGGTTGGTGACCTGCTTGGCGTGGCGCACGATGTACTCCTTGCGTGGCTCCACCTTGTCGCCCATCAGGATGCTAAATATCTCGTCCGCGGCGACGGCGTCCTCCAGTTCCACGCGCACCAGCCGACGGGTGGCGGGGTTCATGGTGGTTTCCGCGAGCTCTTCCGCGTTCATCTCGCCCAGCCCTTTGAACCGCCCGACGGTGACGTTTTTGCGCTTCAGGTTTCTCAGGATTTCGTCGCGGTCTTTTTCGGTGCGTGCGTAGTAGCGTTCGTCCTTGCCCGCCTTAATCACGTAGAGTGGCGGTTGGGCGATGTACACATGCCCCTCCTCGATAAGCGGGCGCATGTAGCGGAAGAAGAAGGTGAGCAGAAGCGTACGGATATGGTCACCGTCCACGTCCGCATCGGTCATGATGATGATGCGGTGGTAGCGCAATTTGGACAGGTCGAACTTGAAGTCGCCGTTGTCCTTCTCGTCACCGTTTCCGTTGGAGCCATTGCTGGGCCCCGCGATGCCCGTGCCCAGCGCGGTGATGAGGGCGCGAATCTCCTCGTTTTCCAGCGCTTTGTCCAGCCGTGCCTTCTCCACGTTCAGAATCTTGCCTCGCAAGGGGAGGACTGCCTGCGTACGTCGGTCGCGTCCCTGCTTGGCGGAGCCGCCTGCGGAATCACCCTCCACCAGGAACAGTTCGCACAGGCGCGGGTCGCGCTCCGAACAGTCCGCCAGCTTGCCCGGCAGGGAGGTGTTTTCCAGCGCGCTCTGGCGTTTCACCAAATCTGCGGCGCGGCGGGCGGCTTCGCGGGCGCGCTGCGCCACCAGTGCCTTTTCGACGATGCGTCGGGCGACGGAAGGGTTCTCCTCAAAGTATTGCGACAGCGCCTCGCCGACGATGGAGTTCACCAGACCTTCTATCTCGCTGTTGCCCAGCTTGGTCTTGGTTTGCCCTTCGAACTGTGGGTTCAGCAGCAGCACGCTGATAACGGCTGTCAGCCCTTCACGCACGTCATCGCCGCTGAAGTTGGGGTCTTTTTCCTTCAGCAAGCCGTTTTTCCGGGCGTAGTTGTTGATGACGCGCGTCAGCGCGGTCTTGAAGCCCGACACGTGCGTGCCGCCCTCGGTGTTATGGATGTTGTTGGCAAAGGCGAAGATGTTCTCCTGATAGGTGTCGTTATACTGGATGGCGATCTCCACATAGGTATCTTCACGTGTGCGGGCGAAGTGGATGGGCTTGTGCAGGGGGTCCTTGTTCTCATTCAGCCACTGCACAAACTGCGCCAGTCCGTTTTTATAGTGGAAGGTCTGCGTCGGCTCGCCGTGCAGCTCGTCGGTGAACGTAATGGTGACGTTCTTGTTCAGAAAAGCCAGTTCACGGATGCGACGGACGATTCGCTCGGGGTCGTAATCTCGCTTCTCGAAGATGAGGTGGTCGGGCAGCCAGTGTACCATCGTGCCCGTGTTTTTGGCTTTGCCCACCACTTCCAGAGGGGTCACTGGCGTGCCTCGCTCGAAGCGCTGGCGATAGCGTTTGCCATCGCGACTCACCTCCACCACCAGCCACTCGGAGAGGGCGTTCACACACGACACCCCCACACCGTGCAGTCCACCCGAGACGCGATACCCGCCGCCGCCGAACTTGCTGCCCGCGTGTAGGCGCGTCATCGCCAGCTCCACGCCGGTCAAACCAGTCTCTTTGTTGATGTCCACAGGGATACCGCGCCCGTTGTCGGTGACGGAGAGGCTGCCGTCTGGATGAAGCACCACATCGATACGTGTGCAGAAGCCAGCCAGTGCTTCATCGATGCTGTTGTCTATCACCTCATAGAAGAGCTGATGGAGACCGCGCACGCCGGTATCGGCGATGTACATGCCGGGGCGTCGCCGTACCGCTTCCAGCCCCTCCAGTACGGTAAACTCCTGCGCGGTGTACTCGCGGTCAACGGTAGTCACTAAGGACTGTTCGTCATCCGTTTGGGGTGTCGCCAGTGTTCCCGGTTTTGCCATGCGTTTTTCCTTCCTACACCTCCGTGCGGAAAAATCCACGTCTCAGCAGGCTTTCCTGAGGAGATTTCCGATATATTGTATCAGAAACGTTTCAGGTTGTCAAATATTGAGAGTGTAACCAGCCTTCCAGCGGTCCAGGCGATTGTTTGGGCGGGAGATGTATGGCATGATGGCGCTCTGCCTCGATCCGGATACCGGTGGAAGGCGGTTGAACCGCAGAGGGAACTATGTATCGCAATGCGAATAGGATGGTTAAAGCAGGGCACGAGGTGAGCAGATGATGAAAGTGCTGTACCTGACGCTTCTTTTGGGGTGTGTGGTCTGGAGTAGTGCGCAACCTGCGTCCGATGAGTGGTTCCGCTATCCCCCTCAACCGGTAGAGGCAGAGGTGCAGCTTCTCCGCACGACACAGGAGAATACTCATCTGCTTGTCAAGTTCCCCAGTCTGCTGGTGACTCCGGATTATCCCCAGAACAGCACGGTATACGCGGAGGTGTTTCTCCCCCACCATAGTCAGAGAATGCCCGCGGTCGTTATCCTGCATTCATGGGGAGTGCAGAAGCCGGACATTGAGCTGTCGCTGGCTCGCTTTCTGGCAAAGCGTGGTTTCGTGACGGCGGTCATGACTCTACCATACCATATCCAGCGTACGCCCAGCGGCTACTTGAGCGGGGAACTGATGATTGTATCCGATGTGGAACACATGCGCCGCACCATGCGTCAGGCGGCGCTCGACGTTCGGCGGTTGATCGACTGGCTGCAGTCTCAGGCTCGAGTAGATGCTGAAAAGATAGGTATCGTGGGTATCAGTTTGGGGGCTATCGTGGGCGCATTGGTGTTGGGGGTGGAGCCGCGGTTGCAGGCAGGAGTGCTGGTGCTGGGTGGGGCGAATCTGGCTCATGTGCTGTGGCGCAGCCCGTTGACGATGAATATCCGCGCTGAGCTGAAGAGAGCAGGGGTTGACTATGAGAGGCTGCAGCAGGAGATGCTGCCAGTAGAACCGCTGACTTTCCTGAAGGGGCAGTACGGTCACCGAGTGTTGATGGTTAACGGCAGGTACGACCTAGTGATACCCCGCGAAGACGTGCTGGCATTGCGGCGTGCCCTTGGGGATGGTCCCCTATTGTGGCTGAACACCGGGCATTATGGACCCGCGCTGGTGCAATCTGCGCTATTCGATGTGGTTGGGCGACTCCTGAGCGCGAATCTGCAGAATGGCTCCGAGCCGTTTTCTCTGCCGACCACCCTGCACGAACCGACCATTCGTATCGGTTTGCTGTACAGCGGGGTATGGGGTGCGCGCGTCAGTGCGGGAATAGATGTCTGGCGCTGGGAGCGCGAAGGTAGAGCGGGAGTATCCCTGCAGGTTTCACCTCGCAATATCTCCCTGCTGGTGGGGTTTCGCCCGCTTTCACCCCTGCACGTGGGCATCGAGCTGTCCTCGCGTGCCCCGGCGGGGTATATCTGGTTCCACTTCGTCCTGTAGCAATCCCCACAGTTCAGAGGCATCCTCGTGCTGTAGCTTATGCTGCAGTAATACTCCACTCATATATGTCTACATCTAGTGGTCTCCAGAAAATTTTTCTCAAAATATTGAGAAAATCCCTCGAAAACCGTTGACAAGCCTGCCCCTCATTTTTTACAATGTATGCAGTCGAGTGGATGCTGGGTGGATGCCAGGTGGTAGTAAGGTGGAGGAAAAGGCTCCAGATAGCGTTCTGGATGAGAACCGGGTGGAGGCGCCAGAGCAAGCACCTGAGGGTGAGGCGCTGGCGGCGTTGCAGGGATACTCGGAGCACTCGGTAGATGACAAGGGGCGTATCATCATGCCGCAGCGCTTCCGCGACCTGTTTGGGCGCTCGTGTGTCATGACGCAGGGTTGGAACCGGAGCCTGTTTGTGTTTCATCCTGTCACCTGGCAACGGATACGTTCGCAGCTGGCGCAACTTCCGTTCATGAGTGAGGAAGCAGTACGCCTGCAACGGTTTTTCATCAGTCCGGCAACGGACGTCGATATCGATTCGCAGGGGCGTTTAGCGATTCCTGCCCATCTGCGGGATTGGGCACGGATTGCTTTACCGACTTCGGAAACGCCCAGTGTGGTCGTGATTATCGGCGCGCCGTATCGTCTGGAGGTATGGAGTAAGGAGCGATGGAAGGAGACCAACTCTCAGATTGAAGACGGTGCGGTCTTCCAGGCGGCAGCCGCACTGGGCGTGAGGCTGGAGCTGTGAGCATGATAACTATGAACAGTCATACACCGGTGATGGTGCGCGAGGTATTGGAACTGCTCCATCCGCAGCCGGGGGAAATCATTGTGGATGCCACGGTGGGGCTGGGTGGACATTCGGTGGAGATTGCTCCCCGTCTGATACCGGGCGGCTGGCTAATCGGCATTGACCGCGACCCTGCCGCGCTGGAAACCGCTGCCCGTCGGCTGGAGCAGTTCAGTGGAGCCATCCGTGTGACGCTGGTTCACGCGGACTTTCGCGAGTTGCCCCGGGTGCTGAGTGAGCGCGGGCTGGAAGGAGCAGACGGCATCCTGTATGACCTCGGTGTGAGCTCGATGCAACTGGATAGTGCGGAACGCGGTTTCAGTTTCCGTTTCGACGCGCCGCTGGACATGCGCATGGACCCGAGCCAGCCGGGCATTACGGCGGCGGACATCGTGAACCGGTGGAGCGAGATGGACCTGCGGAGGCTCATCCAGGAGTATGGGGAGGAGCCGGCCGCCGCTCGCATTGCCCGTGCGATTGTGCAAAATCGCCCGATACTGACCACTCAGCAGCTCGCGACGCTAGTAGCGAACACGGTAGGGCGTCGTGGTGGACACATCCATCCGGCAACGCGGACGTTTCAGGCTTTGCGCATCGCGGTCAACCGTGAATTAGATGGCTTGCAGGAGGCAATCGAGCAGGCGGTTCATTGCCTGCTGCCGGGCGGGCGCATCGTCGTGCTGACTTACCATTCGTTAGAGGCGCGTGCGGTTAAACGGGCGTTTCAGCGGTTGAGCGGCCGGTGTATTTGTCCACCTCATGTGCCTGAGTGCCAGTGTGGCGCAGAGCGGTTGATACGCCTTATGACGCCACATGCACTCAAGCCGAATGCAGAGGAGGTCGCTGTCAATCCGCGCTCTCGTAGTGCGCAGTGCCGTGCTGCCGAGAGGCTTGCGGATTAGTTACCTACAAGGCAGGAGGGTGATATGGTTTTTCAGGATGTGGTTCGCACGGGGGTGCGGGTATGGTCTCAAGCTGTCGTCAGGTACCGCATTCTTGCAGGCACGCGCCTGTGGTGCGTGCTGGTTTTCGCCGGGGTAGTGGCTTACCTTACAGCGTGTGGCTATGTGTACAATCTCTCCCGTGAGAGACACAGGCTGTTGGTTCAGCGGGAGGCTCTTCGGAAAGAGTACTACCTGCTGTTGAGCCAGTATGAGACCCTGCGCGATCCGGTGCGTATCCAGAAGCGGGCACAAGCATTCGGCATGGTACCGCTCACCCAACCGCAGGCGGTTGCCAGTGCGCCGGTCGTTCTGGCACAGCGACACTGAGCAGAAGGGGTACCAACGGCTGTGCGTCGGCGGAGGCGTCCGTTCACCCTTGAGGACGCCCGGTGGAGGTTGCTGCTGACCGGGTGGCTGATAACACTGCTCTTCTTCGGTGCATGGGCGCGTTTGTTGTATCTGCAGACTGACAAAGCGGATGCTCTGCGTGCCCAGGCCGAGCGGTACGGGGGACTGCGCAAACAGAGGTGGACAGTGTACGGTATGCGCGGAACCATCAGAGACCGTCTGGGTAACGTGCTTGCCATGGATGTGATGTCCGTGTCGATTTATGTCCGTCCTAAATTGGTCACCGATGCGCGAACCGTGGCACGCCAGCTCAGCCCCTTTGTCGGCAAAACGGCTGTGGAGATTGAGCGAGAGATTGTCGCGAGGAAGAGGCGCATCGAGGAAGCCGAACAGCAACGAATGTCCGGACAGGGTCGCGGGGTGTATGCAGCCGTTGCCCCTTCCTTCACGCTGAAGAGAGATTTGGTGGGCGAACCGGCGAGGCGACTCAAAGAGGCATTGGTGCAGGAGCGGAGACGGGTGCTTAGGGCGATGCAGGACTCCGCGCGTTCACGGCGACCTATTCCAGTGACTTCGTGGTTGGATGGGGTGGACGTAGTGGATGAACCTTGCCGTTATTACCCCTACGGAGCGATGGCTTCTGCGCTTATCGGTTTTACCGACGCGGATGGCAGAGGGATGGAGGGAATCGAACACCTTTACGATAGGGTGCTTGCTGCCACGCATGGCGAGGTCGAAGGAGTGCCAGGTGCTCGCGGGCAGATAATGCCAGGTACGCGGGTGGTCAGGCGGCTGAGTGCCGACGGAGGCGACGTGCAACTTACTATCGATGCGAATATCCAGAGTATCGCCGAGAGTTGCCTGCAGGAGGTAATGGAAAAGCACCAGCCCGCAGGAGCCTGTGCCATTGTGATGGATGTGCGCAGCGGTGACCTGCTTGCAGTGGCGAATATGCCTCGTGTCGACCTGAACAACTGGGTTCAAGAACTGAAAAAGTTCGGGCAGCGTGTCATGTATAACATGGCGATGAAGTTCCTGTTTGAACCGGGCTCGACGTTTAAGCCCGTTACCATCGCCGCCGCCATGCAGGCAGGGGTAGTAGGAGAAGGCAGTCGGTTCCATTGTAGTGGCTCCATGAAAATCGGGAAGCATACTATCCATTGTGTCCGGCACGGCGGTTCAAGAGCGCACGGTCGCCAGACTCTGCGTGACGTCGTTGCCCATTCCTGTAACATCGCTACTGCCCAGATTGGCATGAGGCTGGGACCTTCTGCTCTGTATGAGACGACTGAGCGGTTCGGTTTCCTGGAAAAGCCTGTTAAGGGCAGCGAAGCAGGCAGGTTAGAAAAACCAGGCCGATGGCAGAGCATCCGTCTGGCAAACGTGGCGTTCGGACAGGGTTTACAGGTCACCCCTCTGGGGCTGGCGGCTGCCTACGCTGCGATAGCCAATGATGGAGTGTATGTGAAGCCTCGTCTGTTGTTGAATGAGCCGGTGGAAACCCACGCCGTGCTGTCGCCGGAGGTGGCACGCCAAATGCGCGATTACCTTCGGGCAGTGGTGGACGAGGGCACGGGCAAGATGGCGCAGGTCAAGGGATATGAGATAGCCGGTAAGACCGGCACGGCGCAGAAGGTGATACCCGGCAGGCGAGGATACGCGCCTGGCAAATATGTTGCCTCCTTTGTGGGGTTTGCCCCGGCAGACAATCCGCGTATTGTGGTGCTGGTTGTCGTGGATGAACCGCGCAATGGTTATTTTGGAGGCGTGGTCGCCGCGCCTGCTTTTGCCCGCATCACCGAGCGGGTGCTGGTATACCTTGGCGTTGCCGCGACGCCCGATGCGGAGAAACACGTCTCGGTTTCTAAGCGTTGACATGGGGGGTTTAGCAGATTGTAGGCGCATACTGTATAATACGTGGGGTATCGAAAGGATACATACGCCGGGCGAGCTGTGCCAATCGGTGTAAGGAGAGAGGGCAGACGTTAGACCCGGCAAGGCTGTGAGGTGAACCGGATGCCGCGAGTTCTGTTGTCTGAGCTTATCGAATTACTCCCTGAGGTGCGCCTGTCTGGCGCGTCGGATGTTCAGGTATGGGTAACGGATGTTGCCTGCGATTCGCGCAAGGTCAAACCGGGCGCGCTGTTTGTGGCGATACCGGGTCAGCAGTTCGACGGACACGACTTTGTACCGGACGCCGTAGCGCGAGGTGCGGCAGCAGTGGTGGTGGAACGCCCCGTAGAGGTTACGTCGGTGCCTGTGCTGCAAGTGCCTCATGCTCGCGAGGCACTGGCTTTGCTTGCCAACGGGTTTTATGGTTTCCCGTCTCGCAGGCTGTTGCTGGTTGGGGTGACCGGCACCAACGGCAAATCCACGACCACGCACCTCGTCGCACATATACTTCGCGCCAGCGGCTTGCCGACCGGCAGTATTGGGACTTTGGGTGCAGTTCTGGACGGGGTGGGTGAAGTGCCTATCTCCCACACCACGCCGGAGGCGCCCGATATCCAGTATGTGCTTTATACCGCTGTGCAGAGCGGCGTTAAGGCAGTGGCGATGGAGGTTTCTTCTCATGCGCTGCACCAGCACCGAACGCTAGGACTGGAGTTTGACGTTGCCGTGTTCACGAACTTAACTCCAGACCACCTCGACTACCACAAGACGATGGAAAACTATGCGGCGAGCAAGCGCAGGCTCTTCGTGGACTATCCGCCGCGCAGCACCAAACATGCCCATGTCGTCTTCAATCTGGACGACCCCACAGGCAGGCAATGGTATGAGGAAAGCGTTTATGACCGATGGGGATATGGGGTATCCAGTCTGGATGCTTGCGTGCGGGCATCGGAGGTGCGCCTGTTTCCTGATGGCGTGGAGATGCGTGTGCTAACCCCCGATGGGGAGCATCACGTGCGTGTTCCTCTTGGAGGCGCGTTTCAGGTGTACAATATTCTGGCGGCAATCACCGCTTCGCTGGCGCTGTCGCTTTCGCCCGATACTGTGTTCCATGCGTTGCGCAACGTTCCGCAGGTGCCTGGGCGCTTTGAAATCGTTTCCAATCGTCGCGGCATTACGGTCATCGTGGACTACGCACATACGCCCGATGCGCTGGAGAACCTGTTGCGTTCCGCAAGGGCATTACAGCCTCGTCGTCTAATTACAGTATTTGGCTGCGGCGGCAATCGCGACCGGTCTAAACGTCCCAGGATGGGGGCTATTGCCTCTGAACTATCAGACCTATGCGTGGTTACCTCCGACAACCCGCGCAATGAGCCGCCGGAAGCCATTATCAACGAGATACTGCAGGGCATTTGCCAACGGGAGGGTGTACGGGTGGAGCCAGACCGTCGCCAAGCCATTGCGATCGCCATCGAGAGCGCGCAGGCGGGCGACATGGTGGTGATCGCGGGAAAGGGGCATGAGACGGTGCAAATCGTTGGCGATCAGCGAATCCCGTTTGACGACAGGCAGGTTGCGCGCGAGATTCTGGAAGGTTGAACACAATGGAACCCATGACTCTGGATACTATCGCCAAAGCCATCGGTGGGGTGCTTACTGGAGAGCGAACAGCCCTCGTCAAAGGCATCGGCATTGACAGCCGGACCATTGAGGCTGAGCAGCTCTTCTTTGCCATACCCGGTGAGCGCACCGATGGACATCAATACGTGCGCATGAGCTCAGAACGGGGCGCGGTGGGTGCCGTGGTTTCACGACCGGTAGACGCGCCGCACGGCTTTCCGCTCATTTATGTGGCAGATACGGTGTGGGCGCTGGGGTGTTTTGCTCGCTGGTATCGGGGTCTTTTTGACATTCCCGTGATAGGGATTACGGGCAGCGCGGGCAAAACCACCACCAAAGAGATGACTGCTGCCGCTCTCAGCGCACGCCACACAGTTCTCAAGTCTCCGCAGAATCTCAACAACGAGATCGGGTTGCCTCTGACGATTTCGCAGCTGGAGAGGCACCACACCGTGGCGGTGCTGGAGATGGCAATGCGAGGCAGGGGACAAATTGACTGGCTGACAAACATTGCACGTCCTTCCATTGGCGTGATTACCAACATCGGGTGGGCGCACCTTGAGCTGCTTGGCTCAAGGGATAACATTGCCCTGGCAAAATCGGAAATTCTATATCGTCTCCCCGAAGACGGTGTGGCTGTGCTGAATGCGGACGACGATTATTTTGAATTTTGCCGCCGGCAGGTGCGCTGCAGGGTGATGACGTTCGGACATCGACGCGGGGCAACAGTGCGGGCGGTAAAGCCACAGATGGAACGGGATGGTAAGGTTCGATGTATCGTGCGCTACGGGCGAGAGAGCTCGCCGCTACAAGTTCCCGTGCCCGGTTTACATCACTTGAGCAATGCGCTGGCAGCCCTCGCTTGCGCAGTGGCGGTGGGTGTTCCGCTTGCGGAAGCTGCCGTCTATTTGCAGCAAATGCAGGCAGTGGAACAGCGGATGCAGGTGCGCCGGACCGCCAAGCAGATAACCGTGCTCGATGACACCTACAATTCTAATCCAGCGTCAGTCAAAGCAGCTTTGCACACGATGGAGCGCATGGCAAACGGCTGTAGGCGGATAGTGGTTTTGGGAGATATGCTGGAGTTGGGCGAAGAAGCCCCCAAACTGCACCGTGAGGTCGGGCAGGAGGCAGCTCGAATCGGCGCGGAGGTGATTGTGGCGGTCGGTAAGATGGCGGAAGAGGTAGTGCGTGGGGCAACATCGGCAGGGAACCCTGAGGTGTGTTTGACTTTCAGCGACAGCAGCGCCGCAGCGGAAAACATTCTTCGCTATCTGCAGCCAGGTGACATGGTGCTGGTGAAAGGTTCACGCGCTCTTCAGATGGAGCTGGTCGTGAAAGCCATTACCGAGGACTGTTAACATGCTCTGGTTCTGGGTGGCGTTCATCATTGCGCTGTTGGTCGTGCTGGCGATGGGCGAGCCGTGTCTGCGTGTGCTGGTGTCTGTCAAAGCGGGTCAGGCTATTCGCGAGGATGCGCCGGAGCGTCACCGCACCAAAGCGGGAACGCCGACAATGGGTGGTGTGCTGATAGTAACCGGTCTGGTGATAGGAGTATTGTTGACACTGGGGATACAGGCTGCCCTCTCTCAACAAACGCTCAACAGGGCATGGGACCCGGCGGTTTTTTGTACTACGGTGCTGGCATTCGCAGGGATTGGCTTGCTGGATGACTACCTGATAATCCGGCGTGGTAAGAATCTGGGCTTAAAGGCGCGTCAGAAGCTATGGGTGCAGTGCGCTGTAGCGCTTGCTTTTGCAGGCTACCTCTTCGTGAACGCCGAGGTCGGTGTGACCACAGTGCTGCAGGCTGGCGACTGGCGTATGGACCTGGGCGGCTGGTATTATCCTCTGGCGATTTTGTTTATCGTCGCTTTGTCGAACGCAGTAAACCTTGCCGATGGGCTGGATGGTCTGGCAGCGGGGTTATCGCTGATTGCGGCATGTGCTCTGGGCAGTGTCGCTGGTTTGCGGGACCCTTCGTGGGTGCTGCAAGGCGCGGGAGCATTGGGCGGAGCATGTGCGGGCTTTTTGAACTTTAACCGCTATCCGGCACGGGTGTTCATGGGAGATACCGGCTCACTGGCATTAGGCGCGGCTCTGGCGCTCATTGCCATCCTTGCCAAGGTGGAGTTGATTGCGCTGGTAGTGCTGCTGGTCTTTTGGCTCGAGATGCTGTCGGTGATACTGCAGGTCATTTCTTTTCAGGCGACCGGAAAGCGGATATTCCGAATGTCGCCGTTGCACCACCACTTTGAGTTACTGGGGATGCACGAGACTCGTGTGGTCATGATGTTCTGGATAGCGGGCATTGTCAGCGGCGCCGCGGGTTATGTGCTCGCACAGATGAGTATATGAAACACACGCAGTGGCGAAACAAACGCATACTGGTGGTGGGTGTCGGGCGGAGCGGTTACGACGTGGCTAGGGTGCTGCACCAGCTGGGGGCATCTGTTACCGCCTGTGATGCCCGGTTCCCTGAACTGGCAAACCGTCTGGCAGAGCAGGGAGTACAGGTTTTGACCGGCTGGTTGGGAGGCTTGCCAGAGAAGTCTTATGACCTCGTAATAACCAGCCCGGCAGTTCCTAAATGGGCTGAGGTGTTGCAGGATGCGGTCAGGAAGGACATCCCCGTCTGGTCGGAGGTGGAGTTCGCCTTCCATCTGAGCGAGGCTCCGATAGTTGCCGTGACTGGAACCAACGGTAAAAGCACCACTGCGGCACTGGTCGCACACATTCTTCACACAGCAGGCTATCGCTCGGTATTGTGTGGCAACATCGCTGCCGAAGGCATGGAGCGCACCCTAACCGACGCCGCCTCTCAGGCACAGCGTGAAGATATCCTTGTCGCCGAGGTGAGCAGTTTTCAACTGGAGTGGGTGCATGAGTTCCGTCCTGTTGTCGGAGTATGGACGACTCTGTCACCCGACCACCTGGACCGCCACGGTTCCTTTGAGGAGTATGGCAAAGTCAAGGCGAGACTTTTTCGCCGCCAAACGGAGAAGGATTTTGCCGTGATCCCCAGTGACCATGACCTCATCCAGAGTCTGGTGAAAACAAAGGCGCAATACATCTATTTTTCTCAGGAGAACATAGACAAAAGTGGGCGCTTCGCAGTCTGGTGTGATGCAGATGGGGTATACTTCAGGAACGGGGAAGGGGTCAACCGCCTCGCTTGTATCGGACGATTCCGACTGTATGGTGAGCACAACCGACGTAACCTAGCAGCGGCGGTTGCTGCTTGCCTCCCCTGGAACATTGCGGGAGAGCGGCTGGAGGAAGCCATAGCCACCTTCCGTCCGCTACCCCATCGCATGGAATGGGTGGCGGACATCGATGGGGTGCAGTACATCAACAACTCCATGTGTACCAATCTGCAAGCGGTTGAGGAAAGTCTGAAAACCGCACCCTCACCGGTCGTGCTGATTATGGGAGGCGTGGATAAAAGCGCTACTCCTTTTGGCAACCTGGTACCTCTTTTGCAGCAGAAGGCGCGAAGCGTTGTGCTTATCGGGGCAGACGCGGAAAACATTGAGGAACAGCTCCGCGCAGGGGGGTGGGAACGTATCGTCCGGTGCAACAGTCTGGAGGAGGCGGTTTTTCGCGCCCGTGACCTTGCCCATCGGGGTGACTGCATTATGTTGTCGCCAGGATGTGCTAGTTTTGACATGTTTGCGAATTTTCAGGAACGAGGTAACGCCTTTCGCCGCATCGTGCATCGGCTGAAGGGGGAGGGAAACGATGAGTGATGTAAACCGCGGCAGGGAGGACAGACTGCTTGCATGGGCGGTTTTCGCGCTGGTGATTGTAGGACTGATTGTGGTATACGACGCCAGTTTTCCGAAGCACGGCTCCGCGCAACTGTTGAAACAGTCTATTTGGGCTGGGATAGGTTTGCTAGCGTATGTGGTTGGCAGGCGTGTATCCCTCACTTTCCTGCATAAAGCCGCGGTGCCTGTGTTTATCTTATCACTGGGGCTGATGATGGCGGTGCTAACTCCCCTCGGCGTGGAGCGCAATGGGGCACTTCGCTGGCTTAAACTGGGACAGATCGGCGCTTTTGAGGTTCTGGTACAACCTTCCGAGCTCGGCAAGGTTGCGCTCATTGTGCTGCTGGCGAGTCTGCTCGGTGCGCCCAACCTGTGCGGTTCTTTGCAAAAGACGCGCAAGCAAAACTATTTATGGGCGCTACTCGGTATCCTGCTGGCTGCTGGAATTGTGGTGAAAGTGCAGGACGACCTGGGTACCGCGCTGGTGTTCGCCGGAATCGGGGTCGCGATGCTTTTCGCAGCGGGTCTACCTTTCCGTCGCGTCGCTTTGCTGGTGGCGGTGCTGGCAGTAGCCGCCGTCATCTTCATTTTTGAGAAAGAGTACCGCTTGCAGCGCGTCATTGCGTTTAGGCAGCCGTTTGCCTACATCAATACTAGCGGCTACCAGGTCGCCCACTCGCTGATGGGAATAGGCTCTGGAGGGATTTGGGGAGCAGGTCTGGGGATGGGACGCGCAAAAGAGTTCCTGCCAGCGGCAGACACTGACTTTGTATTCACAACCGTTGCGGAGGAGACCGGTATATTCGGCAGCACCGCGATGATGGTACTGCTGGCGCTGGTATCGTGGCGAGTGTTGCTTGTGGCACACAGGGCTCAGGCGATGTTTCTTCTCCTGCTGGCAGGCGGTCTGGGGTTCATGGTTGCATTGCAGAGCCTGTTGAATCTTTATGTGGTTACCGGTGCAGCGCCGACGACCGGTGTGCCTTTGCCTTTCATCAGCTATGGTGGTTCATCACTGGTCAGTTTGCTATTCAGTATAGGTTTGGTTCAAAAAGTTGCAAGTAATCCGATGATGGAGCGCGTAAAAGAGGCTTCTGATGCGCGTGCTGCTGGTGGGTGGGGGAACCGGCGGTCATCTGTTTCCCGCCGTGAGTATCGCCGAGGCGTTGCGTGACGCCGGTGTCAGCGATATCGCATTTGCTGGGCGTGAGGATGGTCTGGAGGGGCGTGTTATTCCATCCATGGGATGGCGTTTCTATGCCATTCGGGCATTGCCCCTGCGGCGGTCGCTGGCTCCGGCAGCGATAGGTGCATTGTTGCGTACGGTGAGCATCGCCCACCGCATTCTGCGCGAGTTTGCCCCCGACGTGGTGGTGGCTACTGGGGGATATGTGGCGGCAGGTGTGGTGCTGGCGCAGGCACTGCGGCGCGGCAAAATCGTGTTGCACGAACAGAACGCCATTCCGGGACGGGCTAACCGCTGGCTGGCTCGATGGGCGCGGAGGGTATGTATCACTTTTGAAAGCACGGCGCGTTATTTTGGTGGAAGCCACTGTGTGCATACTGGTCTACCGGCGCGGAAGGAGTTGCTGCAAGCGCGTATGCGGAGCCATTCTGCCCGCGATGCGCTGGAGCTGAACCCTGATGAGCGAGCGCTGTTTGTTATTGGGGGCAGTCAGGGGGCGCGCACGCTGAACCGATGGACTCTGGAGATGTTGCCAGAGCTGCAGCGGGCGGGAGTGCAGGTGATACACCAGGTGGGCGAGCGCAACGTGGCGGATCTCGAGCAGTATTCGCAGGCTGATGGCTATCGGTGGTTTGGGTTTATGGATGCATCGACATTGGGACAGGCTTTATCAGCAGCGGACCTGGTGCTTTCGCGGGCAGGGGCGTCCACTCTTCACGAAATCGCGCTGTTCGGCAAGCCGGCGGTGTTTGTACCCTATCCCTATGCCTACGCAGACCATCAGTGGCACAATGCGCAGGAACTGGCGCGTATCGGTGGGGCGGTGGTGTTTCGCGAAGGGCAGATAGATGCCTGCAGGCTCGCCAGAGAACTGCTGGAGCTTTTGAATGATGAATGCAGGCTACAACAGATGGGCGCGGCAAACCGTCGGTGGAGCAGAGAAGACGCCGCAGAGCGGGTGGTTCAACAGGTGATGGAGGTGGCGGCTCAGCCATGAATTCTCTCCGTGTACATTTTGCGGGCATCGGCGGCATCGGCATGAGCGCGATTGCGCAGGTGATGCACCAGCGCGGATGGCAGGTCACCGGATGTGACCTCAAGCTAAGCCCCATCACGCAGAAGCTTCAGGAGCAGGGCATCACGGTCTGGTTGGGGCACGACCCCACCCATGTGCAGGGATGTGACGTGTTCGTATACACGGCGGCGGTGCATGAGGACAATCCCGAGCTCATGGCAGCACGCAACGCGGGAATCCGGGTGCTGCGCCGATCGCAGGCGCTGGGTATGTTGCTCGAAGGTCATAAAGGCATTGCAATAACGGGCACGCACGGCAAGACCACCACCACGGCAATGTTGGCGTCTGTGCTGGAAGCAGCGGGCGCAGACCCACAGGTGCTGATTGGGGGAGAGGTGCGTCGGTACGGCGGTAATGCACGGTTGGGACGGGGAGAGTACGTTGTTGTCGAGGCGTGTGAGGCATATGACTCCTTCCTCGACCTCTATCCGTACGCGGCAGTAGTAACCAACGTGGAAGCGGAGCATCTGGACTACTATCAGACTGAGCAACGGATGCTGGAAAGCTATCGTCGGTTTGTGTCACAGGTCAGTGCAGAAGGGTTTGTGCTGACATGGGCAGACGACCTGCGCTGCGTGGAGATATGTGACCGGGCAGCCGCAAAAGTGGTTACCTTTGGGCGGAGCAGCCGGGCAGATTACCGCGCTATACCCGGGGACGGTGAGGGAGTGTTTCACGTGCGAGCGTATGGTGAGACACTGGGAGCAATCCAGCTTCGGGTGCCCGGCGCGCACAATGTGCTCAATGCTGTTGCCGCCGCGGGAGTCGGTCTGGAACTGGGGTTATCCTTCGATGCCGTGCGTGAGGGATTGGAGAGTTTTGAGGGTGTGCAGCGCAGGCTGGAGTTCATTGGACGGGCGAAGGGTGTGGAGATATACGATGACTACGGTCACCATCCGACGGAGATAGAAGCAACCCTGCGCACCTTACGTCCGCGAGTCAAAAAAAGGCTGGTAGTAGCGTTTCAGCCTCACCTCTACAGCCGAACGCGCGATTTCCTGCACCGATTTGCCGATGTGCTGGCGCAGGGCAGTGATGTGCTGGTGCTGGTAGAAATCTATCCAGCAAGAGAGGAACCCATACCGGGTATTAGTTCCGCACGCCTTGCGGATGAGGTTCGCTGGCGGCGACCGGATATGCAGGTTATCGTGGCAGATACACCCGAACGGGCAGCGGAGGTGTTGCTGCAGATAGTGCGGGAGGATGATACAGTGTTAACGTTAGGAGCGGGAGAACTGGACCGCACTGCCCGCCTCTTGCTGCAGTTACTGGGAGGTGCAGACGGTGGCTGAAAAGGTCATGGTGCTGATGGGGGGGGACTCCACCGAGAGGGAGGTTTCCCTATCCTCTGGGAGGCGCGTGGCAGATGGACTGCGCCGGGCAGGCTACCACGTTATCGAGATGGATGTGGTATTCAGTCAATCGCTGGCAAAACAGCGCGGTTTAGAGGTATCTTCAGAGCGTGCGGTGGGACTTGCCGACCTGGTGCAGCGGCTGTTGATGCACCAGCCAGAAGTGGTGTTCATCGTGCTTCACGGTGCGCCGGGTGAAGACGGGCGCGTACAGGCGGTGCTGGACCTGATGAATATACCCTATACCGGTTCGGGTGTACTGGCAAGTGCGCTTGCACTGGATAAAGTGATGACCAAGCGGGTACTGGAGGCTTCGGGAGTGCCCGTAGCCCCGCAGGTGGTGTGCTCTTGCGATGAACCCACAGACTTTATCACGCGAAAAGTGGGCGAGAGACTAGGCTACCCGGTCATCGTTAAGCCAAATACACAGGGATCCACGATAGGTGTGCACCGGGTATATCGGGAGTGTGAGATGGATGAAGCTTTGCGGGATGCTTTCCGTTATGACGAGTGTGTGCTGATAGAGCCGCTTCTTTCTGGTGTGGAGTTGACGGTTCCAGTTGTGGGCAACCGGCGTGCTATTGCGCTGCCAATGATTGAGATAGTGCCTGCAGCCGGTTTTTATGACTACGAGGCGAAATACACGCCCGGCGCGACTGAAGAAATCATCCCTGCACGAGTCCCGAATGAGGTACATCAGCTGTGTGCGCATTACGCGCTTGTGTCCCACAGCGCGCTGGGCTGTCGGGGAGTGTCGCGTACCGATTTCATTTGGGCAAGCGGTGGGGTTGTCGCCTTGGAGGTGAACACGATTCCGGGCATGACGCCGACCAGCTTGCTGCCTCGCTCGGCAGAAGCGTACGGCTGGAGTTTTGAACGTTTAGTAGACAACATGGTAAGGCTTGCTAGGGGGGAAGAGGTCGTATGAGGGCACGCAGTACCCCTGTATGCCGTCCGTTAGAACAGCGACCGATGCGCAAGGTTTGGCGAGCGTGGAAATATTTCCTGCTGGTGATTCTGCTAGTAGAAGTGGTGCTGGCGATGTGGACGAGTCCTGCGTTCCGTGTGAAGCATGTTTTTGTGGATGGCATTCATCTGACGCTTCCAGAGCAGGTGATGCGCGAATCGCACATACGCCGCGGGAGCAGCTGGGTCTTTCTGTCACCGTCTCGCATTGCTCAGCGGTTGGAGGAGCTGCCAACAGTGGCTGAAGCAGTGGTTTCGCGGGGAATGCTGGGCAGGGTGTACATCCGTGTGTTTGAGCGTCAGCCTGTCGCTTTGCTGACTGCGGCTGGTTCAAGCAGCTGGGTAGATGCACGCGGTGTGCCTTTCTGGAAAACGAATCAGGCGGGGCAGTTGCCGGAAATCCGTGTGGAGATGCCCCTGACCATCACTCTGGGGCGGCCAATCCAGAACAAGCCTGTGCAAACTGCGATAGAAATCCTGTACCGATATGTTCCGGAATATCAGTTACCTGTGACGCAAATAGTGGTTGACCGCGAGGGCAATCTGTGTTTAAATATGAAGAGAGGGCTGCCGCAGGTGAAAATAGGCGATAATGTGGCTTTGCCGCAGAAAATGCGGCGAACCGCTGAGCTGTGGACTCAGCCTCACATAGTGGAACAGGCTGAATATCTGGATGTCAGCTGCGTCGATAGACCGGTCTGGAAGCCACGCGCGAGGGGAAAGGGGGCATTGTGAATGAACCTGAACGTGTTTCTCTCCAGCATCCGAAATAATCCCTGGGTCACCCCAGTAACGGTCATGGCGCTGGTTTTGGGGGCATTGCTGGCAGTCTCTCTGAAGACCCAGCAGACCATCCGGTCTACCTCGTTGCCATCCAATCGTTTTTCCGGGCTGGCTGCTGCATATCGCGACCAGCAAGAGCAACTCAAGATGGCAAACGAGGAGATTAGCAAGCTTCGAGAGCGTACGACGCAGTATGAGAACGAAATGGCGAGCGCGTCCGAGAAGGCGAAGCTGCTGAATAACGCCTTGCAGGAAGCGAAGTTTCTGGCTGGTCTCACACCGGTAGAGGGACCGGGCGTGGAGGTGGTGTTGCAGGACAGCAAGAAACGACCGCCCGCCAATTCGCCGATCGATATTGAAAACTATATCATCCATGACTCGGATTTACAGCGGGTGGTGAACGAGCTGCACGCCGCTGGGGCGGAGGCGGTATCCATTAACGGGCAGCGTATCATTGCAACTACTGCCATCCGTTGCGTGGGACCGACGATACAGGTGAACGGCATTGCGCTTTCCTCGCCGTACGTGATCCATGCAATCGGTGACCCGGACACGCTGATGGGGGCGTTGAACCTGCCGCAAGGCGTATTAACCGACATTCAGGCGATAGACCCAGACATGGTGAAGGTGACGAAAAAGGGCAAAGTTCAGATACCGGTTTACACGGGTAGTCTGGTTTTCCGGTATGCCAAGCCGGTCGTGACGTTACCCGGCAACACCTCGCAGGAGAAGGGGGACGGCGTCCGATGAGCTGGTTGCCCGTTGTAGCTTTACTGCTGGGGTTCTTTGTTTTCTACCTTGTGCCGGTGCAGCTGCCCAGTGATTATGCCCCGTATTTGAGCCTGGCAACTTTGTCGGGGCTGGATTCGATTTTAGGGGGAATTCGTGCAGGTATTGAGGGCAAGTTTCACGTAGATGTATTCATATCAGGTTTCATCTTCAACACCTTGCTGGCGGCACTGCTGGCGTATCTAGGCGACCAGATCGGGGTCGATTTGTTTCTGGCGGCGGTGGTCACGCTGGGCGGGCGAATGTTCCTGAATTTGTCGCTCATCCGCCGATACTATCTCACTCAGTGGAATCTGTCTCGACAGCGGGATACGGAGAGAACCTGAAACGGGAGTTCACATCGATGATTGCCGGACTGGACATCGGCACAACAAAGGTAGCAGCCTTAATCGGCGATGTTACCGACGACATGCGTGTGAACATCATCGGGGTTGGGGTTGCGTCCTCTAGGGGTCTGCGGAAGGGAACGGTCGTGGACATCGAACAGGCGACCCAATCCATCGAGCAGGCTGTGGAACAGGCGGAACATATGGCGGGACGGCGCATCGAGTCGGTCTTTGTGGGGGTGACAGGCGAACATATCCGTTCCCTGAACTCGAAGGGGATGGTTGCGGTAACATCGCCCACGCATGAGATTTCGCGGGAAGATGTAGAGCGGGTGATGGAGAGCTCGCGCACGGTGGTGCTGACGCCTGACCGCGAGATTATCCACGCCATCCCGCGCGGGTACATTGTAGACGGTCAGGACGGCATTCGCCATCCAGAGGGCATGAGCGGTTCGCGTCTGGAGGTGGAGACACACATCATTCATGGTAGTAGCACGTTCCTTCAGAATATCACGAAATGCGTGCAGCGTGCGCGCCTGCAGGTCAACGAACTGGTGGTCGAGCCAATAGCAACGGCGGCGGCGGTATTGACGGAAGCCGAGCGCGACTTAGGCGTAGCCCTAGCGGACATCGGGGGCGGTACGACCGATGTGGCGGTTTTCACGGGTGGAGAGATATACTATACTGGTGTCGTTCCTATCGGGGGTAACCACGTCACGAACGACATCTCCATGGGATTGCGTACACCGCCGGAGGAGAGCGAACGGATTAAGCTGCAATACGCCTGTGCGTTGAGGGAGTTGGTTGGAGACAATGAAGTAGTGCCCCATCGTCCGATGGGAAGTAACGAAGAGCGAAGGGTACCGGCGAGGGTACTGGCGGAGATTGTGGAACCGCGAATGCGCGAGCTGTTGGAGCTGGTGTATGAGGAAATCAGGAAGTCGGGCATGGCAGGCTTTTTGCCGGGGGGGCTGGTGCTGAGCGGGGGTGGCAGCCTGATGCGCGGGGTGGTGGAACTGGCACGAGAGGTTACCGATATGCCAGTGCGCGTGGGCAAGCCGATGAACATCGGGGGACTGGTCGATAAGGTAGATAGTCCGATATTTGCAACGGGCGTGGGACTCCTCGTGTACGGAATGGAACATTCGTATATCGGCGTGGACAGTCGGCACCGCTCGTTCTGGGAGGGTGTGAACGTTTGGTTTCGCCGTTTGCTGTCTCGTTTCGCGCAGTAAGATGCACTTCATCATAGGGGGCTAAACACCATGGCTGGCGTAAGACAGTATGCTCAGATTAAGGTCATCGGCATCGGTGGCGGTGGCACCAACGCCGTGAACCGCATGATCGAGGCGGGGCTGGTGGGAGTGGATTTCTGTGCCATGAACACCGATGTGCAGGTGCTGGAGATTTCCGCCGCCGAGAAGAAGGTTCAGCTCGGCGAGAACCTGACGAGAGGGTTGGGGGCGGGAGGCAATCCGCAGATTGGACGCAGCGCTGCAGAGGAGAGCAAGAACGAAATCATGAAGGCGCTGGAAGGCGCCGATATGGTGTTCATCACCGCAGGCATGGGTGGTGGGACAGGGACGGGCGCGGCGCCAGTGGTGGCACAGCTAGCGAAGGAGATGGGCGCACTGACCGTTGCAGTGGTGACGAAACCCTTCAATTTTGAGGGACCGCGCCGCATGCAAATCGCTGAAGAGGGTGTCGCCAACCTGCGTGAGCATGTCGACACCTTGATCGTCATTCCGAACGAGCGTCTACTCAACGTGGTCGAAAAACGCACTACTTTGGTGGAAGCCTTCCGCGCCGCCGACGATATTCTCAGGCAGGGCGTGCAGGGCATTTCCGACATAATCACCATTCCAGGCTTGATTAACGTGGACTTTGCGGACGTAAAAACCATCATGTCCAACGCAGGCCCTGCGCTCATGGGCATCGGGCATGGTAGCGGCGAACACCGCGCCCGCGAAGCAGCGGAAAGCGCAACCAACAGCCCTCTGCTGGAAACCTCCATCGACGGCGCACAGCGCGTACTGATTAATGTGACCAGCGGCCCCGACATGACCCTGCAGGAGTTGAGCGAGGCGGCAGCGGTAATCCAGAGCCTTTGTGACCTGGAAACAGCCCACATCATCTATGGGCACGTGGTGGACTCGAAGATGGAAGGTGAAGTGAAGATTACGGTGCTGGCGGCAGGTTTGCCTGCCTCCTCGCAGGGTCCTCTGGCGGATCGCCCGATGCAGCGTCCGGAGCCCCTGCGACGCCCAGAGACTACTGGCGAACGTCTGGGAGGAATACCGACTCGCCCCGCGGAGCGTACTTCTGCCGCGCCGTCGGGCCCTCCGGAACGCCAGCCCCAGCAAACACCCGTGAACGAAACCGATTATGACATCCCTACGTTCCTTCGCAGGCGCAGCTAAAGCCCCGGCGTGAATGGCCCCTGAAGCGGGGGCGAGGCGTTGAGCCTCGCCCCTTTGCTACACCCCCGCGATAATCCGGTCGATACGCTGCGCCACATCGCGCAAGTAGTTCACATCTCCACCGCTTAGTTCGGCAGTCAGGAATCCCCTGTAGCCTATCTCATCCAGTGCCTTGCGCACCTCTCGCCAGTTCACGTCGCCCTCCAGCAGGTTCACAAACTGACGTGTGCTGCGTTTGAAGTCTTTCAGGTGAATGCGGTGGATGCGTTTGCCCAGCGTGCGTATCCAGTCCTCTGACCAGCCGAATGCCAGCACATTGCCCACATCGAAGTATGCCCTCACAAACGGACTGCGGAACTCGTCTATATACCGCGCGAACTCTAGCGGACTGAGCAGGAAGTTATTCCAGACGTTTTCCACCGCAATCACCACTTTGAGCTTTTCCGCCAGAGGAATCAGCTTGCGGATGTTCTGCTGAGAGCGGGTGTAAGCATCCGCATACCGCGTGCTTTCATTGACAATGGCAGGTACCAGCAGCACCGTATCCGCTCCCAACTCTTTGGCGCAGTGCAGTGCCGCCTGCACTTCCTGAAGACCCTTCTCCACTAGTCGCGGGTCGGCGCTGGAGAGAGGTGCGTGCCATCCTCCATAGATGATGGAATGGACGGGTATGCCACTGGACTGAGATGCTGCGCGAATCTTCTTCATCTCCTCCGCGTCGCTCACCGGAGGAGCCTCGATACCGTCGAACCCCACCTCTTTTGCGAGATTGAAGCGCTCCACATAGCTGAGATTGTCGGGTAGCATCGAAAGTATCAGCGCTTTCTTGAGTCCATGCAGCATGGCTGTTTGCCTCCTCCACCATTCTAAACCCTCGTTCCCCAGCGCCTTTGCCGAGTCCTGCGTGGAGGAGGGCATGTCGGGGAGGATGCGCCGCGCGCACGGAGAAATCAAAACCTGGCACGAGGGTAAACAGGTTCTGAATGCATTGTGTCACGGAGGCAGCGGGAAATGGGCGTGGACGACGTCATGCAGAACAGGGTGAACAAGGCAGCTGAACCTATATGGATAGCAGGGTTCTCATGGTACTCCGACAAATGAAAGCCCAAATGGTCATGAAGATGGAGACAGAGCATCTGCCGCTTTGCCCGCGAACCACTGTCGTCATCCGTCGTTCCGCGCTAGCTCATAACATCGGGTGGCTCCGTCGGCGCCTCCCGCTGGGCACGCGCATCATGGCGGTGGTGAAAGCCAACGCGTACGGACACGGCGCTGCGCCTCTTGCTCTAGTGCTACAACAGTTGGGTGTCGACGCCTTCGGGGTGGCGGCAACGTCAGAAGCGAGGGATCTGCGCGATGCCAGCATCACCGCACCGATTTACCAGCTCAGCCCAGTGCTGCCCGATGAGGTGGAGGCGGTGATTTCAACGCAGGTTGTCTGTCTGGTGCAGGACGTGGACTTCGTGCGCCGTCTCTCGCAAGAGGCTTGCCGGTGCGGGCAGAGCCAAGAGGTTCACCTAAAGGTGGACGTGGGCATGAGCCGTTTCGGGGTCTCGCCCGAACGCGCTCCGCAGGTAGCCGAGGCGATAGAAGGCATGGCGAACGTGCGCTTAACAGGCATCGCCACCCATTTCCCCTGCGCCGACTCCGACGCCGACTTAACCCGCTCGCAATGGAACCTGTTCGAGCGCAGTGCCGAAGAGGTTTCGCAACGATTGGGCAGACCGCTGATGCGCCACGCCGCTGCCAGTGCCGCGGTGCTTACCGTGCCAGAGGCAGCTGCAGAGATGGTGCGCTGCGGATTGCTTTTATATGGTGTTGCCCCTTCGGGTTACAGGTCCGCGGAGCTGGGATTACGGCCTGCGCTTTCACTGCATACCCGTGTAACCGCGCTGCGCCGTATCTCTGCCGGAACAGCGGTGGGCTATGGAGCCACCTTTGTGGCGCGAAGGGAAACGCTCGTGGCAACCTTGCCCGTCGGTTACGGCGATGGCTATCTGCGCGCGCTGGGCAACCGGGCGCAGGTGCTGCTGAGAGGCAGGCGGGTACCTGTCATCGGGCGAGTGTGCATGGACCAGATGATGGTGGACGCCACCGACACCGGTGCCGAAATCGGCGATGTGGTCACCCTTATCGGCAGGCAGGATGGGGAGGAGATCACCGTGAACGAAATCGCCGGCTGGCTGGACACCACGCCGCATGAGGTAACCACCTTGCTCTCGGCGAGGGTGCATCGGGTTATCGTGGATTAGGGTTCTGTCCACTTGCCATCCTGCTTGAGCAGGTTAATCAGCTCCTCCACGCCACGCTCCTGCGGTATATTGTCTTTGACCAGCTGGCGTCCACGATACAACGCGATTTTACCCGCCGCTCTTCCGACGTAGCCGTAGTCCGCATCTGCCATCTCGCCGGGTCCGTTCACGATACAGCCCATCACGGCAATATCCAGCCCTTTGAGATGTTTGGTGGCGTCGCGTACCCGATTCAGCACGGTCGGCAGGTCGAACTTCGTACGCCCACAGGAGGGACAGGCGATATACTCCACCTGCGTTTTGCGCAAGCCCACCGCCTGCAGGATGTCGTAGCACACGGGGATTTCGTGTATGGGGTCTTCGGCTAGCGACACCCGTATGGTGTCGCCGATGCCTTCCGCCAGCAGAGTGGCGATGCCTGCGGTGCTTTTGATACGGGCGTAGGTTCCGTCGCCTGCTTCCGTCACGCCCAGGTGAATGGGATAGTCGCGCCCAGTCTCGTCCAGCCGTTTCACCAGCAGGCGGTTTGCCGCCAGCATGATGGGCACGCGGCTGGCTTTCATCGAGATGACGATATCGCGGAAGTCGTATTTCTCGCAAATCTCAATATATTCCATTGCCGACCGCACCATGCCTTCGGGGGTATCGCCGTAAGTCACCAGCATGCGCTCACTGAGACTACCGTGATTGACCCCAATGCGCATGGCGATGCCATGCTTTTTGCACGCCTCGATGACGGGAACCAACGCCTCTTCGATCGCTTGCCGTTCCTGTGCGTGCTCTTCTGGGGTGTAGTCGTCGGCGCGACCGTGCGGCTTGCGGTAAACGAACAGTCCCGGGTTAATGCGTATTTTATCCACGTACGGCGCGACCGCCACAGCAATATCTGTGCCCTGATGATGCACATCCGCCACCAGCGGCACACGGTAGCCTTTCTGGATGAGAATATTGCGGATTTCGCCGATGCAGTGCGCCTCCCGCAAGTTGGGCGCGGTGATACGCACGATTTCCGCGCCCGCGTCCCACAGCTGCATCACCTGTTCTGCCGCCCGTTGCACATCCCATGTCTCTGCGGTAATCATGGACTGCACCACAACGGGATGCCCACCGCCGATGGTGACCGCACCCACACGCACAGGGCGTGTCTTACGTCGGGGGTACTCCAGTTGCCACATGTTCACCGTCCTGCCTGCGAGGTTTTCACCATTATTGTAGCACCTGACAGGGGCAAAAAACAACGGCGGAGGTGAACCCCCGCCGTTGGAAAGTCCCACACGCCGGCGTCTAGAACTTCGCGCCAAGGTAGATGGCGAAGCCGTTGTGCTCGTTGTCGGTGCCAGTCAGTCCGTTGTAGCGTACCTCGAGAAAGAGCTGGGTTCCCATACCCTCGCCGAACGCGAGGTCATAGCCGACACCAACCGTGTATGCGAATCCTGTTTTGGTGTCGCCCGTTCTCGGTCGCTTCGAGAAGCCCACACCAACTCCACCGACGTAGTTGATGCCAAACCGGGTTTTTGCTGCCCAGTTCAGCAGCACAGGGATGTTGTACACATCACCGGAGCCGTAGTAGTCTGCGCTTACGGTAAGGTCAGCGCCGTATCCCTCGCGTTCATAGATTGTTCGCTGCAACACGTAATCCAGCCCAGCACCGAACCAGGTGTTGGCTTTATCGCGCGAGATGGACTTGCTGGGGAAGAACGCGCCGATGCGCACGCGGAGGTTGTTGCCCTGAGTTTCCCCGCCCCACTGCGCAAATGCGGGCAGTGCCCAGACCGCCAGCACCACTGTCGCTGCGAACGCGAACCAAGACCGTTTCATGCGAAACACCTCCTCCTCAAATAAACAGGTTGTATGTATTATACCCCTTCGTGCGGAAGATGTAACTTTCCTGCTAATGAAGCACTACAATCGACAGTGCCTGCATCGTTGGAGTTATCATGGAATATTCTTCATGCTTTATCAAAGCCAGAACAGTCGTCTTAGCGAGCATACCCTCGTTTGACCTGACACTTCGAGGTGAATGCGAGGAGCGCGAGCGCTTGGATGGCACAGTGGTCTACTCGCAGGGTTGGTTCAGCGACCGGTTTCGCATCAACGGTAGTGGCTCCTACTCCGCGCCAGCGGTAGGCAGGGTGTCTTTTCAGATGCAGGATGTGGAGTATGAGTCCCCGGGATGTGACTATCCCATAGGCGGACGGATGATCGTAACGGCAGGCGGACAAACCGGTACGGTGACCTTCCGCAGTACCTGTGGAATTGCCCGAGTCAACATCGGAGGAGTTGAGGAAAACATCGACCTCGACAAGATAGAGTTCGACGCCTGCCGCTAATCATCAAGTGATGACCTGGCTGGTAGGGCGCAACCCGCCCTACCAGCGAATGGCGTGTCTCTAAGGTCACGCCCCATCTCGACCTTGCCCAACGCGCTGTAGAACCTGCAGCGTCCTTTCTGCCAGAAGGCTCGCTGTGTTTCGAACCGCGGTTTCCAGCGATACCGAAGGCGACACCAGATGCTCGACAGCCACAACCCCAAATCGATGACCAAGGCGCACATCGTCCGCCAATTGACCGCACACTACAGCCACCGGCACGTGCGCCTGCTTCGCGGCGCGTAGCACCCGAAACACCAGTTTAAGGGCTTGTCCATCCGTCCAGAGCAAAGTCAACAGGGCAATGCCCCGCACCACCTTCTGGTGTGTACCACTCCAGTGGGGGGTCACCAGTTCCATCTGCTGAGCATAAGGCTTGTCCAAAAGCCTCCGTTTGGGGTCTACGACCACCTTCGCTTCCTGCCACAACGCCTCTGTGTCTAAAAAGTGAAGGCACCGTGGGCGGGAGAGTGTTTGCCTTCGGGTTGGCATCTGGCTGCTTCGGTGCTCGTGAAGACCCTCTGGGCGGCAAAGAGGAAGTGGATGTAGTCTAAAATTGCATTTGGGCAGGTTCATTTTCTGCGTCGCTCCCTTGACATGCTTCCGTTTTCATGATATTATCGTAATGTGGCTAGGGGTTCGCGGTCAACTGCGTAACTCCTATTACTGTCAGAGGACGAGCGGGTCACTGAACTGTAACCCGCGAAAACACCATCTGCTAGAAATTGCCAAGAGGATAGGAGGTAACAGGCTCATGAACAAGGCATTGCGGGCAACCATTCTGGTGGTCGTGTTCGCCCTCAGCTTCGTAGGAACCACCCTGCTCCTGCAAGGCTGCGGCGGCGGTGGTGGCGCAGTTGGGGGAGACAATGTCAGCCCAGCTACCTTTGGGGGAGACAATGTCAGCCCAGCTACCTTTGGGGGAGACAATGTCAACCCAGCAACCT
>Ga0308394_1000241_pt1 | contig 31439 bp, 23 predicted proteins | sample Hotspr2Sampleme2_FD_202366 | JGI IMG/M metagenome (GOLD analysis project Ga0308394, IMG submission 202366) | Hot spring phototrophic mat microbial communities from Mushroom Spring, Yellowstone National Park, Wyoming, United States - 20050701_me2 ...
CCCAACGAATTTTTTTGAACCATTTGGCTCGGCTTTCCCACGACATCCAGATAAATAGAGCCTTCCCAACGACGTGGTCGGCAGGGACAAAACCCCAATAGCGTGAGTCCAAAGAATTATGGCGGTTATCGCCCATCATAAAGTAATAATCTTGCTTAAAGGTGTAATTTTCAACAGGCTTTTTGTCTATTAGAAGCTGTTTTTCAGTGAGTTCTATTTGTTTTTTATCATATCCCTCAAACTCGGCAATCGTAGAACCATACAGAGCGAGCGTATTTTCGTTAATAGGGATAGTTGCTCCTTTTTTGGGTATCCAGAGAGGTCCGAAATTATCTCTGTTCCAATTAAATTTGGGACTATGCGGAAAAACAGGATACACACTTTCGCCTGCTACCACTTCACCTCTGCCTCTATCGTTAAGAATTATCATTGCTGACTCTTCTTTCTTGCCTTCGGGCATTACAAGCATTTCTACTTTTGCAACCTGGGGCAATTTTTTCAGTGCCTCTACGGTTTTTTCGTTGAGATAGCCAATGTATTTGTTTTGTGAGGGGAAATATTCTATGTCAGGGTTTTCGCCATCTTCTGCGGTAAAAAGTCCTAACTCGTCAAAGACCTCTTCGGGGATTTCATCTTTCACCTGAACGCTATATGTGTATTGTACTTTTTCGTGATTTTTGAAAGGTTTGCCATTAACAAAAACTTTGGCATTTTTGATAAGAATGGTATCGCCCCCAACGGCAATGCAACGTTTGATATAATTAGTACGTAAATCAACAGGGTAGCGGCGTTGTTTGTCCTCAAAACCAGGGTAGTTGAACACTACGACATCTCCACTTTTCACTTCCGAAAGATGTGGCAGACGATACTGCGGCAGTTGTATCCAATCCAAATACGAGGGTAATTCGGTGAACCAAATTTTTTGATGCGTCAGTGGCACTTGTAGAGGGGTTTTGGGGGTTCTTGCTCCGTAATGCAATTTGCTTACAAACAGAAAATCACCTGTCATCAGCGAACCTTCCATTGAGGGCGTAGGGATTGTATAGGCTTCGAGCAAAAGCCAACGCAAAAAAGTCGCCACCACTACCGCAAAAACAATGGCATCTATCCACTCACGTAGTTTTGATTTTTTAGGCTTCGGATTGTTTTCGTTATTTTTTTTCTTGAAAAATGGAAATTTCATAATAGCCAGAAAAGTTATTTTGCAAAGTTGTGCTTCAAACTTAAAAACAGATTTTTAGAATAGTTTATTGTGCTTGAAAACAATTAAGTTGCAAATTTACTATTTTTTTGATGCTTGTTGCTTTTTGTGTCAAAAATTCTACAAAATATTTCCTTAGTGGCTGTCGAATGTATTAAGATATGGATAAAATCGCTTAAATTTACACGTAAATTACATTTGTAAATGCAACAGGGCTGAAAATTATCCAAAGTTTTACATAAATTTGCACTGAAAAGACAAAGACATAGAATTTCGTTCATAATTTATTATTCATCATTTTTCCACTATTCAGAATGCGGACTATTGTTGTTACAGGCGGCACCAAAGGCATAGGCAAAGCCATCGTAGAAAAATTTGCTCAAGAAAAGTTTTATATTCTCACTTGCTCGCGTAACGAAAAAAACGTAAGCGATTTGCTCACAGAAATTCGTTCTAAATACAAAGACTGCCAAATCAAGGTTCTGGCTGCCGACCTTTCGCAAAAGGCAGAAGTCTTGCGTTTTGCCGATTTTGTAAAAGAGAAAATCCAAAAAATTGATGTATTGGTGCATAATACAGGTGTATTTTTGCCCGGACAAATCCATAACGAAACAGAAGGAACTATTGAGAAAATGATAGAAACCAACGTGTATAGTGCCTATCATCTTACAAGAGCCTTACTGCCCCTAATGATGCCTTCTCGCAAAGGACATATTTTTACGATTTGCTCTACGGCAAGTATTACGCCTTACATCAATGGTGGTTCGTATTGCATCTCTAAATTTGCTTTGCTTGGTTTTACAAAAGTTTTGCGTGAGGAAATGAAACCTCACAACATACGTGTAACGGCAATCTTGCCTGGTGCCACTCTTACCGATAGCTGGGCAGGTATAGATTTGCCTCCCGAACGCTTCATCAAACCCGAAGACATCAGCCAAACACTTTGGAGTGCTTATCAGTTATCTTCGCAAGCAGTAATTGAGGAAATTCTTATCAGACCACAACTCGGTGATATATGAACAAAAAAGCAGGTATCGTAGGAGCAGGTATTGCAGGTATCGCTACGGCAGTACGTTTGGCAGTAAAAGGCTATGAAGTGGATGTATTTGAGGCAAATTCGTATCCTGGTGGCAAACTTTCGGAAATTCGCTTAGGGGGCTACCGCTTCGACGCAGGACCCTCGCTTTTTACAATGCCTCACTTTATTGAAGACTTGTTCCAACTTGCTCGCAAAGACATCAAAAATTATTTTTCCTACAAAAAATTAGACGTAGTCTGCAAATATTTCTACGAAGATGGCACTTGCATTACGGCTTTTGCCGATAAACACCGCTTCGCCAAAGAAGTAGAAGCCAAAACAGGCGAAAAAGCTGAAAAAATCTTGCAATATCTGCAAAAAAGTGCTAAAAAATACGAAATCACCGCTCCGCTATTCTTACAACGTTCTTTGCACAAAGTAAGCACGTGGCTAAGTGCCGAGGCGTGGAAAGGTTACAAAAACCTGCATCATTTGGGAGTTTTCAGCACAATGCACCAAGAAAACGAACGATTTTTTAAAGATGAACGTTTAGTGCAACTTTTCAATCGTTTTGCGACCTACAATGGCTCCAATCCGTACCAAACTCCTGCTACGCTTACTATTATTCCTCACTTAGAACACAACATCGGAGCTTTCTTGCCCAAAGGTGGAATGTATGCTATTACGAAAAGTTTGATTCGTTTGGCAGAAGATTTGGGCGTTCGGTTTCATTACGCTACCAAAGTAGAAAAAATTATCACCGAACAAAATCGAGTAAAAGGCTTACAACTGCAAGGAAAATTTTTGCCTTTTGATGTTGTGGTAAGCAATATGGACATTGTAGCTACCTACAAATACCTGCTTCCTGATGCCAAACACCCTGAAAAACTGCTCTCACAGCCCAAATCCAGCTCGGCATTGATTTTCTATTGGGGCATCAGGAAAGAATTTCCCAATTTAGATGTGCATAACATTTTTTTCAGCAAAGACTATCAAGCCGAATTTGAGCATATTTTCAAGCACAAAACCATTTATCACGACCCGACCATTTACGTAAATATTGGCTCAAAAGGTGAGCCTGCCGATGCCCCTGCTGGTTGTGAAACGTGGTTTGTGATGATAAACACTCCCAACAACATAGGGCAAGACTGGGACAAGCTCACTGCCGAAACTCGTAAAAATGTTTTGCAGAAACTTTCTCGTTTGCTCAATACCAACATAGAACCTCTGATAGAGGTAGAAAGCACGCTTGATGCTCGTAGCATCGAAGCCAAAACTTTCAGCTCGCAAGGAGCTTTGTATGGCAATAGCTCCAACAATCGCTATGCAGCTTTTCTCAGACACGCTAATTTTTCCAAACAATTTAAAAATCTCTATTTCGTAGGCGGAAGCGTGCATCCGGGCGGTGGAATTCCTTTGTGTCTTTCTTCGGCAGCGATTGCGAGTAGTTTGATAAATTGAGTGGATGCAACATTACTTTGCATGTCTATGGGGGGCGTGTTTTTTAGCTGATTTTTCGCCTGGCATCTTCTTAGCGTGTCCAGGGGGGGATTTCTTCAGGCTTGTGATAATGATGTACATGTACCGTGGTGCAGGCACTTATAGTTAAAAATAAAATAGCTATCACAAAACTAATTAGCTTTCTCATCGTTTTAAGTTTTAGTTTTTGATAATTTTAACGCAAAATAAATAATTTTGTTTCATTAAACAAAAAACTTATGGAATATAGACGTTTAGGAAAATCAGGATTACAGGTAAGTGTGCTATCTTTTGGCTCTTGGATAACCTTTGGCAAGCAAATTGACGATACCACTGCCGAAGAACTAATGAAAGTTGCTTACGATAATGGTATCAATTTTTTTGATAATGCCGAAATTTATGCACGCGGGCAGTCAGAAATTGTAATGGGCAATGCTATAAAAAAATTAGGCTGGTCGCGTGATACTTTTGTGGTATCGAGCAAGGTATTTTTTGGAGCAGGAGGCAAACTGCCCAATCAAACAGGTTTGAGCCGTAAGCACGTTTTTGAGGCTTGCCACGCCGCTCTCAAACGCCTACAAGTAGAATATTTGGATTTATACTTTTGCCATCGTCCTGATAAAAACACACCCATCGAAGAAACCGTTTGGGCAATGAATGACCTAATTCGGCAAGGGAAAGTTTTGTATTGGGGAACTTCGGAGTGGTCGGCACAAGAAATCCAAGAAGCCTACGGCATAGCAAGACAATACAACCTTATCCCGCCTACAATGGAACAGCCACAATACAATATGTTGCACCGCCACAGAGTAGAAATAGAGTATGCACAACTCTATAAAAACATAGGCTTAGGCACAACCATCTGGTCGCCTTTGGCATCAGGAATTCTTACAGGCAAGTACAACGAGGGCTTGCCCGAAGCTACTCGCCTTAGCCTTGAAGGTTTTGAGTGGCTCAAAAATAGAGAACTCACCGAGCAACGCTTAGAAAAAGTACGCCAACTGACGGCTCTCGCTCAAGAACTCGGAACTACAATGCCTCTTCTGGCATTAGCTTGGGCTATCAAACCCGAGTTCGTAAGTACAGCTATCACAGGGGCTTCCAAAATCAGCCAACTGCAAGAAAATTTAAAAGCCATTGAGGTATCCAAAAAAATACTCACTGATGAAGTAATGCAAAAAATTGAAGATATTTTGCAAAATAAACCCGAAAAACCAATGTTCTGACAAACGAACTTGCTAAATCTTTTCGGAAAAGTTGTTTATTTGTTTCTTTTTTTAGAAATTGTTACGAAAATTTTAGCAACTTACTTGGCATAGCATATGGAGTTTATCCAAGAGTTTTCGAAAAATAGAGATGCTTCTTCGCTGCAAGAAGCCTTACGCATCAAAGAACTTGAAACCATCATTAAAGTTTGCGATGAGTTCAAGGGGCTTGGTAGCGATATTGCTCCGTTTATCTATTTCAAAAAAGCCAAAGCCTTGCTCGCCTTGGGGCGTGAAGAAGAAGGTTTGCGAGTGCTTGCGATAGCCCAAGAAATTTTTGAGGAAAATTACGGCACGCAAGAACAAGCCTATAACTGGACAAAAGAGATAAGCGATTTGTACTTGCAAATTATTTTGGAGCAAGCCAAACGCAATACAAAAGATGCAAGTAAAAGTTTGTGGCTTTACAATGAGGCTTATCAACTTACCAAAGAGCCTGAACAGCGTTATGAGTTCAAAAAATTACGTTACGAGGCTTATCAAGATTGGGTCAATAGCAGAGAGCCACTCAAACGCTTTGCCTACATTGATGATGAGTTGCCCAGTAGTGAGCCGCAATTTATTACACCATTACTTAGCAACCACACGGGAAACATTCAGTTTGTAGGGGCGTCGCCGCATAAAGGTTCTTTTTGGATTTCGCACCCTTTCAGAAGTCGTGTGTATTATTATTTTGAAAATGCTTTGCAATTAGCCTTCAACGATTACATCAACGAATTTGTGCAATTACTGCAACATTTAGGAGCTACGCAAGTAATTTTAGAATACATCAACCCAAATCAAAACGCCGAAGACCCCGCTGCCGAAAAACTGCCCGACGATGTAACCTTGCCCGATAGAGGACGAAAAATGAACATTACCACTTTGGAATACAACTTTCAACCCAAGCAAAAAGCCCATTTGCCTACGCATTTAGCTTGGTATGCTTCGCAACCTCAATGGCAAAGCATCGTAGCGGAGCGTTCGCAAGGTTCTGTTACCGAGTTTAATATCGTATTAAATTCGGCTGATATTTTGAACTTTTCCCCCCAAGATTTAGAAGAGGTACAAGAAGAATACAGAGATTTACTCGAAAATAGTTCCAAAAATATCAAAAACGATGCCTTGAAGCAAAAACGTAGGCAAAGAAAAACATTTAAGCAAGAGAACACCGCTGTTTCCCTCAAAAGAAATTGGATAGCAATGGAGTGCAACATAAAAGTAAAATTTGCTCCCCTTTCCGAACTTACCGAAGAGGTAAATCTGCAAAAAATTCAAACCTTCGATGTAGAACTGCCCGAAATTTCCTTAGAAAATAGAAAAATGACCAGTGTTGATGTAACTACTATAATTAGCGAGGTAATAGAAAAAATAGAAGTTGAGGATAAATCTAAAATTAAGAGAGAAAATGCAAGAGAAATTCCACTGCAAGTAGAAGAAACAGCTTACGACAAATGGAAAAAACTAACCCAAAAAAATACTAAAAAAGAAACAGAAGATAAAATAGAACAGATACAGCCTAAAAGAGAGCGAGGAAGTTTGGACGAGTTTCTGACTGAAACACCTACTACACCAAAAGAAACAACGAATTCTACTAAACAAGAACAAAAACAAGAAAAAGAAACCAAAGAAGAGCTTATTGATAGCATGGGACTTACGCAAGATGAGCGTTTCTATTACGAAATGCTCCAACACGCCTACCAAGACGGCACTATTTCGGAAGATGTACGTAAGGTTTTGGAACGAAGAAGGCAACGTTTCAAAATATCGGAAGAAAGAGCCAAAGAGATAGAACAAATGATGTTGGATAAAAAAATATAAGTAGTTCCACAAAATTAAAAGGACACTTTTACTGAGGCAAAATACTGATAGACAATTTTTTGTCTTGTCTCTTGTGTCTAATCACTTAGATGTTAAACAAAAATTATGATTTCCTTCAACGTTGGTCCCTCAAAAGTTTATCCTCAAATAAAAGATTTTTTGCAAGACGCCTTCAACGAAGATATATTGAGTATGCCACACCGTAGCCAGATGTTTATGGATATGGTGAAAAAAACAATTTCTTTGCTCAAACAGAAACTGCAAATTCCGCCGCAATATACCATTGCTTTTGCTTCTTCGGCTACTGAATGTTGGGAAATGATTGCCCAATCTTTGGTAAAAAACAAAAGCTATCACCTTATCAATGGAGCATTTGGGCAGAAATGGTACGATTATACCTACAACATTCACAAAAATTCTGAAAAACATCAGTTCGAAATTAACGAAAACCTCGATGTAAGTCAGGTACAAACTTTTTTTGCTTTTGCTGAAAGGCGAACAAGCAAAGCCGAATTAGAAGAAAATGCTCTTATTTGTTTTACCCAAAATGAAACCTCTAATGGTACGCAAATCCCGATGAAATCAATCGAGGCTGTTCATCAGTTATTTCCTCGCCAACTGATTGCCGTTGATGCTACCTCGTCGATGGCTGGTATTAGCTTTCAGTGGCGTAGTGCCGATGTGTGGTTTGCTTCTGTGCAGAAATGTTTTGGTTTGCCCGCAGGTTTGGCAGTAATAATACTTTCGCCAAGAGCAGTGGCTCGTATCAATGAAATTGGTGAGAAAAAGCATTACAACAGCCTCACTAAGGTATGCGAAAATATCGAGAAATTTCAGACTACACACACCCCCAACGTTTTAGGCATTTATTTGTTGATGCGAGTCTTAGAGATAGTCCCTTCTATCAAAGAAATTGAAGAAAAAATCAAAAAGCAAGCCCAACAATGGTACAAACTTTTTGAAAAACACGCACATTTTAAACCACTGATACAAAACGAGTTGGTTCGTTCCGACACCGTAATAGCCATCAAAGCACAAACCGAACATCTGCCAATTCTGAAAGAAAGAGCCAAAAAAGCAGGATTTCTTTTGGGGAATGGTTATGACAAATGGAAAGAAACCACGTTCAGGATTGCTAATTTTCCTGCAATTGATAGCAATGAAATACAAAAACTTCGCAATTTTTTGGAGCAATATCAGCCATAAAAGAGCTTTAAAAATAGTGGCAAAAGCCATTGTACGGTTTCAGCTACAACGCTTCTCTTTTTTATTTTTTCTTATACTGCACTTCAATTCCGTGATAAATTTCTTGCGGAACGTAATCTTTGCGTAAAGGATAGCCTTGCCAATCAGCAGGAAGCAGGATTCTTCTTAGGTCGGGGTGGTTAGAAAACTCTATGCCGAGTAAATCGTAGGTTTCGCGTTCGTGCCAATTTGCCGCCGCCCAGATGTGGCTTACACTCGGTACTTTGGGCAAAGGTTCATTGGCTTTATTTCTTTCTACAACTACCCTCAAAACCAAATGATGATGATACGGAATTGAATATAGATGATACAAAACTTCCATTGTGCCTTTTTCTATGCCGTTATCGATGCCCGTGATACAGGAAAGGAAGTCAAAATAAGTTTTTTCGCAAGTTTGTAAAAACTGACAAACTTCGGGCAGTTTGTCGGTAGCAATTAGCAGACTTGGTTGGAGACTTTTGGTATCTTCACCTGTAATGACTTCATTTCCAAATTTTTCCAAAAGTAAGGTTTTAATTTCTGCAAAATTCATAATAACCTTGTTTGTAGCTTTGCCAAAGCTCGTTTTTATCTTTTTCCGAAAAAATAAAATCTTTTTTGAGCTGAATAAGGCGTTTTATACTTGCGTATTTCAGATATTCCAAATCTTTGTAGCCCAAGGCAAGCAGGCAGAGGCTCATATCGTCGCCTGTTACGTTTTCTAAGGCTAAGGTAAGTAGATTTTTCCAGTCTTCGGTGGTGCAGGTGCTTGGGTGATGTAAAGTTGCTAAGAGGTAATACTCAAAATGAGCAGGCGAAGGCAGATAGCCGAAAGTGCCATCGGTAGCTGTAATCAGAACGATGGGTTCTTGAAAAAGAATTTTTTTGTTGTACAAAGTGAAATCATCATCGGCATTGATGCAATTAGAAATGAGAGCATCTTGCTGTAAGTTTTCTTGTGCGTCTAAATTTTCGCTAAGGTTATCTTCTGAAATTTGCTTCAAACCACTTGGTAGCCACACATAGACACGCGAGTCGCCTGCCCAAAAACTTTCGGTGTAGTAGTGGTTTTCTTGCATAGTTCTGCCTTCTTCTATTGTAAAAGTAATCCCTGCAATGGTTGTAGGCAGTCTTTTGATAAGTTTGGAACGAAGTTTGGAGCGTTGTTGGTCTAATTGTGCTATTTTGAGTTGAAAGGCTGTTTTTAGGTATTTTTCCAAAAAATTGGAAAAAAATTCGTGGCTACCGCTGCTGATATGTTCTATGAATGGATAATGTTTGCTCACGAAAGTCTGTTCGGCTACCTGCATAGCCAATCGGGAAGCCAAATAAGCTCCCGAAAAGGTTTTGTTACCGATTTGGTAAGGCGTACTGCCCGCTCCACCAAGCCCGTCATACACGGCTAAAATTCCTGTTTCTAATTCTTCATTAATGAGCAAAGTTGGGGGGGCATCTTCGCCTTTATCGGCTATTTTTTCAGTCCAAATCGTAAAAAAAAGCATCAAGCAATTTTTTTACAAAGTAAATCATTTTTTCTGAAAACTCGTAGATTTTCTAAAAATTACTTTGCAAAAAGATGTACAAATTTTCATTTACCAATCATCAAGAAAGCCCCCCAATATATGGGCTTTTGGTATTTTTCACGAATGCTGATTTTAGCTTTTTTGAAGGCACCGTGAGCATCGGTAGGGTTTTCGAGATAATTTTTGTAGAAAATGGTCATCAGTTCGGCTGTGGCGGCATCATCTACACGGAACAGGCTCATCACGATATTTTTTGCACCTGCCAGTAGCAAAGCCCTCTGCAAACCAAAAACGCCCTCCCCTACGGCAACCTCGCCCCGACCTGTTTCGCAAGCTGAAAGCACTACGATTTTGGTATTATCCAAATTCACATTTGCCATTTCGTAGGCTGTCAGCACGCCATCGCCTAAGAAACTTTGGCTTTCTAATATATCGCCTGCTCCTGCCAAAAGCAAACCCGAGCGTGTCATCGGATTGCTAAGAGCTTTCACTTCGCTCAACTCTTCCGAGATTCCTTCGCTGAGTGGCACGTCTTCCAAGAAAAAGCCGTGTGTAGCAAAGTGCAATATATCGGCATCTATTCGTGTATTTTTAATTTTTTCCTCACTGGCATTTTCGGAAATATAATCTACTGAATTCCAAGCATTTGTTTGCAAAATTTGTTTGATATTATTGGCTTCTCGGAGCGTTCCGGGCAGATACGAAACTTTGCTTCCCTGTTTATTTTTCAAGTAAAATTCGGGATTGGCAACTAAAATTGCTTTTTTGTTGAGTTTTTGGTTTGTGTTTGAGGTAAGCAAATCTTTTGAGCTACTGATGAAGTAAAAATCGTGTTTATCTATGAGTAGTTCTTTGCCGTTGTAGAGCAACTCAGGATTGATTTGTGTATAGACACCATCGGAAGCAATGTAAATTTTTTTTGCATTTTGAACCAACTGCTCAAAAGGTTTCCAAAAAGACTGATACGTTTCGGTATTGTTTATTTTGTTGAAAATAACCGTGTTTCTGAAAAAATTAAGCATCTCTTTTTCCATTACTTTGCCATCGGGCATAGCAACTGCTTCGGGAGTGAGGCTGTTTTTATCAAGTTTTAGTACTAAATAAATCGTAGAATCGGTAAATTTTTTGTCAAAATATTGCAGACGCGTAAATTCTAACACCACTTCGCCGTCTTTAAGTTGTGCTTTTACATCTTTCCACGAAGGACGTTTGTTATCCAAGTTTATGCCTAATTTTTCGGCTTCAAGGCTTAGTTTTTTCTCTAAATCTGCAATTTCTTGTTCAAGCGAAGCAGAATTGAACTTTTTGCGTTCTTCGGCACTTAGCGAGAGCGTAGTGATGTAGAGTTCTTTTTTGAGGAGTAAATCTTGATAAATTTTGATGAGCGAAGCATTGCCCGAAGCAAGTATTTTTTCTTTGATTTTCAACGAGTTGCTTAGCAATAAGCCTTTGGTGGCGAGCAGTTGGTCGTAGAGTTCGGCAACGAGTTCGGGCTTGGTTTTGAGCTGTACAAGCACCAAATTTTTAAAAAATTCAAAATCAGGCTGAACCGAGTACCAATATTTTGCCTTTTGGCGTTCGTTGAGGAACGAAAAATTTTTTTCTACGAAATCAAGATAGCTACGAGTGCTTTGCAGGAGCATCTGGTTGGCTTTTTCGTAGTTACGCTGAATGTAATAGATACGTCCTAATTTGGAGTTGGCTTTTACGAAATTTTCGTATTTTTCACCAAAAATTTCGGTGTAAATATTTTTCGCTTGCTGAAAACTTTGTTCAGCTTCGTTGATTTTGCCTTGTTGCAAGTAAGTTTCACCTTTGAGGGAGGCAATTTTGGCTATGTGAATGTTTTTGTTGCCTAATTTTTTGAGCCAGATTTGTTCGGCTTGGTTGAGTAGGTTACCTACCTGTTCGTTTTTGCCAACTTCCAAATACAGCGAAGCCATAGTTTCAAGCACTTCGGCGTATTGAGGGTGTTGGGCGTCAAAGGTTTTTTCAATAATTTTTCGGGCTAAAAGCAATTTTTTTTCGGCTTTTTCAAAGTTTCCTTTGGGATTTTCGGCAAGTTCGATAACAGCCAAACTCACAAGGAAAGGAGCGTTTTGAATATGCTCGGGCGAGAAGATTTTATCAATAATACTTACGGCATCTGCAATACTTTTTTTCGCACCTTCTACGTCGCTGAGGCTATTTTGGAGGCGAGCTAAGATTTCAAGATTTTGGGCATAGATAAGGCTATTTTTGCCATAAACTTTTTCCGAAATTTTCAGCGAACGGCTTAGGTATTCATCGGCTTTTTTGTAGTCGGCTCTGATGATATACAGGTTGGCAAGTTCTATGAGCGGTCGGACTAATCGGCGGCTATCTTTGCCAAATTTTTCTTCACGTTCTTTCAGCACTTGCAAAAGGATTTTTTCGGTACTTTCGTAATTACCGATACGTATGTACTGGCGGGCAGTTTCTTCAATAGACTCGGCTTTGATAGTTTCTATGTTAAATTCATCATCTTTTTTCTTCTTGGCAGGCAATTTTTCGTAATTAGCAAATATAATTTCGGCATTACGCAAGAGGCTATCGGCTTTGGCGTAATTGGCGATGCTACCTTGGATAGCTCCCATTTTGGTAAGAGCCTCGGCATAAAGAGGTGAGTTAGTAGCTTCTTGGGCAAAATAACTTTTTACAATCCCTACGGCTTGACTGATGGCACTTTCGGCACCTTTGTAATCGCCATTTTTGGCTTTTACAGAGGCAAGCATTTCTAATTGTTTGGCGTAGCGGAGGTTGTCGAAGCCATAGTTTTTCTTGGCAAATTCAGCATTTTGCTCGGCAATCTGCAAGGCTTGATTGTAGCTATCGGTAGCTTCATAATAATTGGCAAACCAGTTGGCAATTCTGATATAAAGCGGGTTGGCTTGGGCAATATTTTGAGCAATTTTGCTTAAAGAATTTTGTTCAAAGATTTTTTTACCTTCCAAAAAGTTTTCCGATTCTCTGATATAAAAATCGGCAAGTTCTAATTGAGCGACTTGATTAGCAAAGCTATTTTGCGGATACCTTGCACTCTCAAGGGCAAGCCAATCTTGATAGGTCTTTTCTACTTGTGATATAGCAATAGAAGGGATTTTTTCATAGACTTTGGCAAGATATTTTGTAGCTAAGGCTCTGAGTTCGTGGTCGGCGGGGAGATAAACAGCATTTTTGTTTTCAAGGATACCGAGCAGTTCTTGTAAGGATTTTTCGTAGTTGCGTCGTTGTAAGAGGCGTTCTACTTCTAAGAGTTTGATACGTACCTGATAGACGGAATTAGCGGGGAAAAACTTACGGGTATCAGCTTTAAGTTTGAGCATAGAAAAACTGTAGCCTAAGAGGTTACCTTGTTGAATATTGTTTCGGACGATGCCTTCCTGCATCAAGAAATAGCCTTTTGCACTTTTTTTGAAGGCGAAGTCGTAATATTCGTTGGCACGCTGTCCTGTTCGGTAATATTGATTAGCAGATTTAAAACGTTCTTGGGCTTCTCGATTTTTGGCAAAGGCTATCAGATGCTCAATATAAGCCATATCTACTACGCTGGTGAGCTTGCGAACAGGTACTTTGTAGGCGTTCAGGAGCGAGTCGGCTCTATCGTAATAACCACGTTTAGTTTCCAAAAAGGCTTTTTGAGTAAGCAAGCGTGCTTTTTGTCTTTTGGCAACAGACTTTTCTACTGAACGGAGCGATTTATTTCGTAAAAGGCTATCGTAGGCGGCAAGGGCTTGGGAAAAATTTTTCTCGGCAACTTTAAAATTGCCTGTGGCAAGATGGGCTTTGGCATTTTCGCCTATACTTTCGCAACGTTGAAGAGCGGGAGCATTTGCAGAAATAATATTCTGATTTTCAGGGTTTTCTAACACACCAAGCACCTTCAACGGATTACCATACAGATTATAGAAACTTGCAAGTTTTACAAGGTAAATGCTATATTCCTTCGGATTGGTAGCTTTTATTTCATCAGCTACTTTAGAGGCATTTGCCAACTCTTCTTCCATTTTTTTCATCAAACCTTGGGCTTCATACACTTTGGCTTTGTAGAGATATGCCAAAGTTTGTAGAGCTTTGTTCGAAGATTTTGTTTTGCTTTTTAATTTTCTAAGTGCTTTTTTATAGTCGCCTTTTTCGTATTTTTTTTCAATGTTGCGGAATTCTTTTTCGTAAGAAAAAGTTTTTTGAGCAAAAGTTAGATGAAAACTTACAAGTCCGCAGAGTAGTAGGCAGTAAAGATGTTTCATAAGCGATTAGTTTTGTATCTTTACAAAGTTTAGCAAAAATTATGCAAAAATCAAGAGTTCTGTTTGAATGGAATGGTGTAATTTCAGGAACGAATTTTGCTATAAAAAATCTAAAAAACCTTTGGGCTTATGAAAAAAAATTACGTTTTGTTTTTGTTGTTATGGGCTTATGCTTTGCAAGCCCAAGAGCGTTTGCAGAACACACTACTTTTTGGCAAGGCAGATGCAAGCAAAATTTTGCGGGCTTATGCTCAACCGGGTTTTGAAGCCGCAGGAATAGCCTTAGCAGAAGGTTGGCATGCCTCGGCACGCCCTTTGCATTCGGGTAAGTTCAATTTTCAGTTAGCAATCTTGGGTGGTTTTTCGAACAACACTACCCTCGATTTACGGAATTTAGGTCTCCAAGTAGGGCAAGTAAAGCCTGATAAACCTACTACTGCCACGCTGATGGGGACTTCGGGAGGCGTCCTGCTACTTCCAAACAGCAGAGGTGGTACGCAAGAATTGAATTTATTGAATGGTAGTTCACTCCCAGCTATTCCTATCATGGCTCTTCAATTTAATTTCGGATTATTTCGCAATACCGAGTTGAATTTTAGGTCAGGGGTCATACCTATTGAGGAAAATTTAATTTTATTAGGAGGTTTTGGTTTCAAACACGAACTTAAACAGTGGTTTCCTGCTATTGCTTTGGCAAATTTTGATGTTTCAATCTTTGGGAATGTTTCTGCAATGTTTCTTAACTACAATCTAACTATTGATAATCTACCCAACAACCCCAACGACCAAACTTGGAAAGCACAAATTGGCACGGCTGCTTTAGGAGGTATTGTTTCAAAAAGATTTGCTTTTCTAACACTAACTGCGGGCTTGCAACGTCTTCAAAGTATAGGCGATATGAGTCTTGAAGGCACTTACTTAGTAGGCAATGCCCCCAATGACCCTGCACCTATGCGAAATCCTGTAAGTGAGAGCTTTAGTTCCAATAGTTGGTCTTTTATACTTGGAACACGACTAAGTTTAGGGTTTTTATCGATACAACTTACAGGCAATTTAGGTAAAAACTCTTCGGCAGGAGTTTCATTTATTTTAGGTAGAGTACAGCGTAGATAAAAATTCCTAGGCATAATTTAGACTAAGTTTGTGATGAACTATGGCAAATTATGCCTACTTTTTTTAATAAAAAATGTTTAGGAAACTCAGATTATCAAACTTTGTCAGGGTCTATTCCTAAGGCACGTAATTTTTCGGCAAGTACTTCCTTTTCTTTCAATGCTTGCTCTAAATTTTCTTGAGTTTTTTGTAAATCTTCTTTGGTTTTGTCTAAGTTTTCCTGAGTTTTTTGCAGGTTCTCTTGGGTTTTTTGCAGGTTCTCTTGGGTCTTTTGCAATTTTTCCTCTGCCTCTGCCAAAAACTCTAAAATTTCGGTATATGTAGCAAATCGCTCTCCTGTGGGGCGATAGATAAACATCGTATCTTCATCAATAACAAAACGAATTCCCATTAAAGGGCTTTGCCAGTTATTAGTATTTTCTACTTCTACGAAGCGGTCTCCCTGACGTACCCAAACTAACAATTCATTGGTATCGGGGTCGTAGAAATAGTACTCTTGCACGCCATAGTTTTGGTAAAAAATAAGTTTTTTAGACATTTCGGCAGGAGTATTTCTGGGCGAGTTGATTTCAAAAACTACTTGTGGCGGAATATTATCCTCTTCCCATTGCTTATACGAACCTCTATCGCCTTTTGGTCTGCCAAAAGCAACCATTACATCAGGGGCTTTGCGTATTTTGGGGTCTCCTTCTACGGGATACCACAAAAGATCGCCTGCAACAAAAACATTCGGGTCGTGAGCATACATCGCCTCTAAACCCTCTTTGATAAGAACAATCCAATTAAACTGCTTGGTGTTATCCGCCATAGGCATTCCATCGGAGTCTGGATAGACGATTACCTCTTTTTTAGAGAGCGTTTCCATAACTAATTATTTTTGTTGCAATAAAACAAAAGCCCAATGATTAAGCAATTTGGCAAAGTATGCAACTACAACACCCAAGATAAAAGGTATTAGGTAGTGTTGTGTGAATAATGCAGTTTTGTGTTCCCAGCAACACTACCCAACATTTAGCCCAAATAAGGCTTTAATGCCTTACTACGTGAAGTATGTCTGAGACGACGAATAGCTTTTTCTTTAATTTGACGAACCCGCTCACGAGTTAGATTGAATTTTTCTCCGATTTCCTCCAAAGTTAAAGCATTTTCTCCATTTAGTCCAAAATAAAGTGTTACAACATCAGCCTCTCTTGGGGTAAGGGTAGATAAGGCTCTTTGTATTTCTTTGCGTAGCGAGTCGTTTATCAAACCTGTATCAGGACTTTCTTCTCCGTCATTTTCTAATACATCAAGCAAACTGTTTTCTTCGCCTTGCACGAAAGGTGCGTCCATCGAGACGTGCCTGCCCGAGATTTTTAGCGTATCAACTACCTCCGAAGTGGGTACTTCAAGCACTTCGGCAAGTTCGTCGGGGGAGGGTTCTCTTTCAAATTTTTGCTCTAATTCCGAAAAAGTTTTAGAGATTTTGTTGAGCGAACCAACCCGATTGAGCGGAAGCCTCACGATACGCGACTGCTCGGCAAGAGCTTGTAAAATGGACTGGCGAATCCACCAAACAGCGTAAGAAATAAACTTAAATCCACGCGTTTCGTCGAAGCGTTGAGCGGCTTTGATTAGCCCCAAGTTCCCTTCGTTGATGAGGTCGCCCAAAGACAGCCCCTGATTTTGGTACTGCTTCGCTACCGAAACCACAAAACGAAGATTAGCTTTGGTAAGTTTTTCTAAGGCATACTTGTCTCCTTCCCTAATTCTTTTAGCAAGTTCTACCTCTTCATCAGGGGTGAGCAAATCTACTTTACCGATTTCTTGCAGATACTTGTCTAACGATTGGCTTTCGCGATTGGTAATTTGCTTGCTGATTTTAAGCTGTCTCATTCTATAAGTTTGTTTGGTACAATCAAGAAAAATAACACTAATATAACTTGATAAATCCTTTCCTGGTATTTAGACAACAAAAAGGCAAAACGCAAAGTTTCAAAATTGCAAAGTAAGTGTAAAAAAGTTTTTAAGTCAAATTTTTCTTTTGATTTGTCTTAATTTTCACAAAAACAGAAAAACATTTCCCATAAGAAAATGCTTTTTTACCACTACAAAACTATATTTTTTAAACACCTGTGATTATTTTACTTTTGTATAGACCCCTGCAAAGCTACAAGTTGCTCCGTGCAGAGAGCAATTGGGCATTTCTTCTATGCTAATTTGCCTATCTTTCAGGCTAAAAGTAATTTTACATTCCTCGGTTTCTATGCTCGATGCTTCGGTGTCTTCAATGAGTACGGCTTTTCCCTCAAATTTGCCCTTGCAATTTCCTTCGGGGTTAATTTCTACCACGAAACTAAACTTTCGGTCTTGCATTTCCTTTATTTCTAAGTAGGCTTCAATCTGTCTGCCGCCTTCAAATTCATATTTCCCTTCCCACTGCTTTTTGAGAGGTATTTTGGCTTGTGCCAATGGTCTTTCTGTAAAAGCTACTATATTGAAGGCTTCGTCAAAACTTATTTCAGCTTGCACCTCTGCACTGAAATTTTCCCAACCATACTTTATCGGAATGTAAAGCGTGTAACCTTCGATGCTCAATTTACCGTAGTCGGCGGTGTAACGAATATTTTTTTTGTCCTTATGCTTAGATTTTGCTATTTGGGCAACCATTTCCTTAGTTATTTTTTTTGCACCAAGATACTGCAAAACCGAATCGGCAAACAGTGACATTAGTTTCGTATAATCTTGTTCCATCTGACTTTGGCAATATTGCCTCACTACATTTAGCATTACACCTTTTTTTTGGCTTTCGCTCACATTGGCTTTTTTCTCTTCAAAAATGTATTCATTTTCTTCCTCTTCGGTTGCAGGAACTTTACTTGCATTACTTGTAGTGCTGTCTGTGTTTTTTTCCTCTTCATTTCTGGTTTGTGGGGAGCAATTTGCCATCAGCAGTAAAAACAAAACGAAATATAAATGCCTAAAAAACATCATAAAAATAAAATTTGATTGTGTGCAATTAAAACATTCTTTCGCCAAGTATGATTTCTATTTTACGAAAGTTATCATTTTTTTTACAAAAGGTTTCATTAGTCATTTAATTAAAAATATATTTTTTGTGCAATGAAGTCTTGAATTTTTACTATTTTTGTAGAAAATTGTCAATATAAAAAGCAGTGAAGATATGCAGGTAGTTCCCTACAAACCCCAAAATCATATTCGTATCGTTACGGCGGCTTCGCTTTTCGACGGACACGATGCGGCTATCAATATTATGAGGCGTATCATGCAAGCCTCGGGAGCAGAGGTTATTCATTTGGGGCATAATCGTTCCGTTGCCGAAATTGTGGATTGTGCTATCCAAGAAGATGCTCAGGCGATTGCTATTACAAGCTACCAAGGCGGACATATGGAATATTTTAAATATGCTTACGACTTACTCAAAGAAAAAGGAGCAGGACATATCCGTATTTTTGGAGGTGGCGGTGGAACGATTCTACCTTCGGAAATTGAGGAACTACACGCCTACGGTATTGCTCGTATCTACCACCCCGACGATGGTAGAGCAATGGGACTGCAAGGAATGATAAACGACTTGCTCCAAAAATGCGATTTCCCTACCTTTCAGCCTTACGCCAATGGCAAAGGCAACGGTTCTGCCGCCGCACAACCCCAAGAAGATGTACAAACCTTGCTTGCACAAGCTCGTCAAAAAAGCCATTTGGCTATCGGTAGGCTTATCTCGGTTGCTGAAAATTATCCTGATTTTTACAAAGACATCAAAGATATTATCCTTACCGAAGGCAACAAACACAAAATTCCTGTGTTGGGCATTACGGGTACAGGCGGGGCAGGAAAGTCTTCAATGATTGATGAACTGGTAAGGCGTTTTTTGATGGATTTTGAAGACAAAACCATTGCCGTCATTTCCGTAGACCCTTCCAAACGTAAATCGGGCGGAGCTTTACTCGGCGACCGTATTCGTATGAACTCCATTCATCACCCACGCGTGTATATGCGTAGCCTTGCTACTCGCCAAAGCAATTTAGCTCTAAGCCGATACGTGCAAGATGCTATCGATATTTGTAAATATGCTGGCTTCGATATGCTGATTGTGGAAACTTCGGGCATCGGGCAATCTGATACCGAAATCGTAGAACATTCGGACGTGAGCCTCTACGTAATGACTTCGGAATACGGTGCCGCTACGCAATTAGAAAAAATTGATATGTTGGACTTTGCCGATGTCATTGCTATCAATAAATTTGATAAACGTGGTTCGCTTGATGCCCTTCGCGACGTACGTAAGCAATACAAACGCAACAAAAACCTTTGGGATACCAAAGATGAAGATTTGCCCATTTTTGGCACAATCGCAAGTCAATTTAACGACCCTGGTACTAACATTTTGTACCGAAAAATAATGGATACGATTGTAGCCAAAACCAACGTAACCGCCCTACAATCCGATTTTGAAATTACAGACAAAATGTCTGAAAAAGTGTATATCATTCCCCCCGAAAGAGTGCGTTACCTTTCGGAAATATGCGAAAACAGCGAAAATTATGATAAATTCGTAAAAGAACAAACGGCTATCGCCCGCCAAATGTACCAACTCAAAGGGACGATAGAAATGCTCCGTGCCGAAATCGGTAAAAAAGTAATTGAAATCAAAGAACAAAGCGAAGATTTGGTGTATGTAATTGAACATACCCAAGGCGAACCCGAATACCTTACCGACCTTATCAACAAATACAACGAATTAGAAAAAAAACTTGACCCCGAGTGCAAAGCAATGCTCAAAGATTGGGAGGCTACCAAAAAACGCTACAAAGCCGAAAAATATCAGTTTCAGGTGCGTGATAAAATCATTGAGCAAGACTTGTATCATACCTCACTTTCAGGTACAAAAGTTCCGAAAGTTGCCTTGCCACGTTATCAGGATTGGGGCGATATTCTCAAATGGTTGCTTACTGAAAATGCTCCCGGCTTTTTCCCTTATGCCAGTGGTGTGTTTCCGCTCAAACGCGAGGGCGAAGACCCTACGCGTATGTTTGCAGGTGAAGGCGGTCCCGAACGTACCAACAAGCGTTTTCATTATGTTTCGAAAGGTATGCCTGCCAAACGTCTTTCTACGGCTTTTGATAGTGTTACGCTTTATGGCGAAAACCCCGACCACAGACCTGATATTTACGGCAAAATCGGTAACTCAGGCGTAAGTGTTTGTACGCTTGATGATGCCAAAAAACTTTACTCAGGTTTTGACCTCTGCCACCCTGCTACTTCGGTTTCGATGACCATCAACGGACCTGCTCCGATGATTCTTGCCTTTTTTATGAACGCCGCCATTGACCAACAGTGCGAAAAATACATCAAAAAAAATGGATTAGAAGCAGAAGTAGAAGCTAAAATCGCAGAAATTTACAAGCAAAAAGGCGTACCACGACCCAAATACAATGCCGAAACATTGCCCGAAGGCAACGACGGCTTAGGCTTGATGCTACTCGGCGTTACAGGCGACCAAGTGCTTCCCAAAGAAATTTACGAACAAATCAAAGCTCAAACACTTTCGCAAGTACGTGGCACCGTACAAGCCGACATCTTGAAAGAAGACCAAGCCCAAAATACTTGCATCTTTTCTACCGAATTTGCCTTGCGTATGATGGGCGACATTCAGCAATATTTTATTGATAACAAGGTTCGTAATTTTTATTCGGTTTCTATTTCGGGCTATCATATTGCCGAAGCGGGGGCAAATCCGATTACGCAACTTGCTCTTACACTTTCTAATGGCTTTACTTTCGTAGAATACTACCTGAGTAGAGGAATGCATATTGATGACTTTGCTCCTAACCTTTCTTTTTTCTTTTCCAACGGAATGGACCCTGAATACTCGGTGTTGGGGCGTGTGGCAAGGCGTATTTGGGCAAAAGCAATAAAATACAAATACGGAGGCAACGAAAGAAGCCAAAAACTTAAATACCATATCCAAACTTCGGGGCGTAGCTTGCACGCACAAGAAATTGCCTTCAACGACATCAGAACCACCTTGCAGGCTTTGTATGCAATTTACGACAACTGCAACTCGCTACATACCAACGCTTACGATGAAGCTATTACCACCCCTACCGAAGAAAGTGTAAGACGTGCAATGGCTATTCAACTTATCATCAATCACGAATTGGGCTTAGCTAAAAATGAAAATCCTTTGCAAGGTTCTTTCATCATCGAAGAACTTACCGATTTGGTAGAGCAAGCTGTTTTGAACGAATTTAAGGCTATTTCGGAACGTGGAGGCGTACTCGGTGCAATGGAACGTATGTACCAACGCAACAAAGTGCAAGAAGAAAGTATGTACTACGAAATGAAAAAACATACAGGCGAGTTGCCCATTATAGGTGTGAATACTTTTCTTGACCCCAAAGGCTCGCCTACAATTGTACCTGCCGAGGTAATCCGCTCTACTACCGAAGAAAAAGAGTATCAAATTGCAATGCGTGATGCTTTCCATAAAAGAAATGCCGAAAAAGCTCCTGAAATGCTCAAATATTTACAAAAAGTTTCCGTAGAAAATGGCAATATTTTTGAAGCATTGATGGAAGTAGCCAAGTATTGCAGCCTTGGGCAAATGTCAAAGGCTCTCTATGAAGTAGGCGGACAATATCGTAGGAATATGTAAAATAGTAGATTTTTTTCATAAAAAACTTTCTGTACGTTTCGGTTTAGTTCAACGTATAGAAAGTTATAAAATCAATGATTGTTGGGTAAAAATTAAGCGTGAAAACCTTGTCCTTTTTGAGCCATTTCACGCAGGCGGGCAGTAGGGCGGAAGCGTTCACCGTAGGTATCTGCCAAGCGGTCAGCTTCTTTGACAAAATTTTCTATTCCTACGTAATCCACAAACGACAAAGCCCCCCCCGTATAAGGTGGAAAGCCCCAAGCCAAAATAGAACCTACATCGGCATCACGAACATTCGTAACTACGTTCTCCTCAAAACACTTCACTGTTTCAATTACTTGTCGGTACAAAATACGTTTTTTGAGTTCTGCGAGGCTGGGCTGTTCTTTGGCGGGTGGGAAATGTTCTGCCAAGCCACTCCACAAGCGTTTGGGTTCATCTTCGGGGTATTCGTAAAAGCCTTTTTTAGCTTTTTTGCCCACACGCCCCAATTCTTCTACAAATTTTTTTACAACTCTACCGTCGGGCGTATCAGTAATTTTGATGCCTGTATCTTTTTCGGTTTGTAGATAGATTTTGTACATCAAATCAAGTGAAACGGCATCTGAAACATCTAAACCGCCCACGGGCATACCTGCGGCTTTGCCTGCGGCTTCAATGAGCGTAGGTAAAATTCCTTCTGAAAGCATCGTGATGCTCTCGGCAGTGTAAGTGCCAAACACACGCGAAGTGTAAAAACCTCTACTATCATTGACTACAATAGGCGTTTTCTTGATTTTCTTCACATAATCGATGCTCAAAGCAAGGGCATAAGGCGAGGTTTTTTTACCCATAATAATTTCCACGAGCATCATTTTATCTACGGGCGAAAAGAAATGCAAACCAATGAAATTTTCAGGGCGTTGGGAGGCTTCAGCAAGTCCTGTAATTGGTAGAGTTGAGGTATTGGAGGCAAAAACGGCTTTTTCTGTTAAAAATACTTCGGTTTCTTGGGTTACTTGGGCTTTAAGTTCGCGATTTTCAAAAACTGCCTCAATTACCAAATCCGAACCTTCCATATCTTTGGCATCGGCAGTGGTTTTGATACGAGCTAAAATTTCTTCGGCTTGTTGGGGTGTGTATTTGCCTTTTTCAATTTCTTTTTTGAGCAAATTTCGGGAATAATCTTTGCCTTTTTCGGCATTTTCTACGCTTACATCTTTCAAAATCACCTCCAAACCAGCTACAGCCGAAACATACGCAATGCCTGCTCCCATCATACCTGCTCCCAAAATACCTACTTTCTTTACATCGGTAGCGGGTACATCTTTGGGGCGAGCCGCACCTTTGTTGGCTTCATTCATCGCAAAAAAGAGAGTGCGAATCATATTTTTAGCTTCTTTGGTTTGGCTGATGCGAGCAAAATGTTTTGCCTCAATAGCCAAGCCGTTTTCGATAGAAACTTGCAAACCTTCATAGACACACTCCATAATGGCTTGTGGGGCGGGGTAATTACCTTGCGTTTTGGCTTGCAAAAGGGCAGTACCAGCAATGAACGTTTGCACACCTTTAGGCGATTGCACATTGCCACCGGGTACTTTGTAGTTTTGTACGCCTACTACGTTGCCTTTTCGGTCAATTTCGTCCCAAGGTTGCAAGGCTTTCGGGTTTGCCAAAATCCAATTTTTGGCTTTTTGCAAAAGTTCTTCTTTGGTAGTGGCTAATTCATTTATCAACCCTTCTCTAAGTGCTTTTTCAGGATTAAGTTTTTTGCCTTCTAAAAGTAAAGGCAAGGCTTTTTCGATGCCTATCATACGAGGGAGGCGTTGTGTGCCGCCAGCACCGGGAAACAAGCCGATAAGCACTTCGGGCAAGCCGATTTGAATTTTAGGGTCGTTGAGAGCAATTCGGTAATGACAAGCCAAGCAGATTTCATAACCTCCGCCCAAAGCCGTTCCGTTGATAGCGGCAACGACAGGTTTCTTGCAGGTTTCGTATTTTCTTAGTACGCCGTGTAGGTAGCGAATCATTTCGTAGCTTTGCTCTAAGGTAGCATTTTTGAGCAACATATTGAGGTCTGCTCCTGCTACAAATTCCTTTTTATCGGAAGTGATGATAATGCCTTTTACAGAAGTATCGGCAATGGCTTTGCCTATGGCTTCGTCAAAGGCTTTGATAGAGGCTTCGTTGAGAACATTCATCGGGGCGTTTTCCATATTGAACGCCACGATAGCAATTTGGTCTTGGATTTGGTAATTTATCATAAGCAAAGTATTTATTTTCTCGTTGGCGGGTACAATAGCACGCTCTTACTGGATAGCGAGTTTTTTCTTCATCACTTTTCCCATAGCGTTACGTGGAAACTCCGTAACGATTTGCATTTGCGTTGGAACTTTGTAATGAGCCAAAAAGTTTTTAGCCCAAAAACGCAACTCTTGCAAACTTAGTGTTTTTTGTTCTTTCAAAACTACAAAAGCCGTAACTTTTTCGCCCCATTCTTCGTCGGGTATGCCTACAACGGCACAATCGGCAATGTTGGGGTGTTGGCGTAAGGTTTCTTCAATTTCTATTGCCGAGACTTTGTAACCACCTGTCTTGATGATGTCGGTTGAGGTTCTTCCCAAAATCTTGAAATAGCCTTCTTCATCTTGCACGGCTGTATCACCTGTTCTGAACCAGCCATCGGCAGTAAAACTCTCGGCAGTGGCATCAGGTTTTCGCCAGTATTCTAAAAACACATTTTCGCCTTTTACCTGAATTTCGCCTACCTCGCCTTGTGGCAAAATATTTCCATTTTCATCAACTAAACGTACTGCTACGCCCAGCAGAGGCAAACCTACTTTGCCTGCTTTACGCCTGCCGTGCAGAGGATTGCTGATAGCCATACCGATTTCGCTCATTCCGTAACGTTCAAGTAAAAAATGCCCGCTAATGTGTTGCCATTTTTCCAACACACTCACGGGCAAAGCCGCCGAACCCGAAATCATCAGACGCATTTTCCTGCAAGCCTGTCGCATAGCTTCTTGCTTGCTTTTTTCGGATTTTTCCCAAACATCTATCAAACGGCTATAGACCGTAGGCACAGCCATAAAAATTGTAAAACTTTGCTCCTGCCAATATTGCCATACTTTTTCGGCATCAAATTTTGGCAAAAAAACTACCTCTGCTCCTGCATACAAAGCACACGAGAGAGCATTGATAATGCCGTGAATGTGATGTAAAGGCAAAATGTGCAAAATTCGGTCTTTTTCGCTCCATTCCCAAGCCTCCACCAAGGTACGAATTTGCGTCTCGATGTTTCGGTGCGTGCTTACTACGCCTTTGGGTTTGCCTGTTGTTCCCGAAGTGTAAATTATCAAGGCTCTTTGTGAAGGTGAAATTTGGGGTAAATTGTAGATTGGCTTGCTTTCGGCTTGTTGGTACAAAAATGTGGGTATGAAAATTTCTTTGAGTAATGGTAAAAATTCGTTTTCGGTGAGTAGCAAACTACAATCGGCATCTTGAAGCACGTACTCTATTTCGTGGCGAGGGTGCGTCGGACACAATGGCACGGCAATACCACCTGCTCGCCAAATTGCCCATTGCGTAGCAACGTATTTGAAAGAAGCATTGAACAGAAAAGCGATTCGTCGTTCTTGTAGATGCTCAGTTTGGAAATGATTGAGCAAAAAATGAGCTATTTTTTCGGCTTCTTGATAAAGATTTTGGTAGGAAAAAGAGCCTATGGAGTCGGTGATAGCGATTTTTGAGCCAAATTTGAGAGTTTCGGTGAGCCACATAGTTACAAGAAGGTTTTTTTGAGGTCGCAGGTAGAGGTAACTCCAATTTTATCGTAATTTTCAGTAAGCCATTCTTCGGCGGCTTGTCTGCCGTAGGCACGTAGGCGAAGCAGGAATTTCCAGTCGGCATTGAGTTTGCTCGAAACGCTCATACCTGCCATCAGTTCTTCGGGATTGATATGGTGGATATTGAGTTTGCGGGATTTGCCGTCTAAATCTAAACCTAATTGCAAAAGTCTTTGGATAAGATTGACACGCCTCATTTCGTGCATTAGGCTGGTATTGAAGCTGAGGGTGTTGATGCGGTCGCGAATTTCGTCGGCGGTGCGGGGCAGTTCTTTAATTCTGATAGGATTGATTTGTATGAGCAGAATATCGGAGGTTTCGGTGTCGTTGATAAGCGGAAAGATAGGCGGATTACCCATATAGCCACCGTCCCAATAATATTCGCCATTGATTTCTACGGCTTTAAACAAAAACGGCAAGCAAGCCGAAGCCATTACGGCTTTAAGCGAAATTTCTTCGCCTGTAAATACTTTTGCCCTTCCCGAAAGTACATTCGTAGCACAAACAAACAACTTACAACCTTTGTACGATTTGAGAGCCTCAAAATCTACCAAACTTTCTAAAATACTTTCTAAGGGGTTGTAATCTAAGAGGTTAAATTGATAAGGCGAGAACATCATCGTGTAGAAATCGAACATCTGATACACGGGCGAGTAGTCTAACTTTCCGCCATCGCCAAATACTTTTTCAAACAAACTGGGTTGTATGAAAGAAAATCTTTGCTCGTCAGCAATTTTTTTCCAAAATTTGTAGAGTAAGTCTATTGCTCCTTTTCTACCGTTTTTCATCAATCCGTAGGCAACAACAGAGGCGTTCATAGCTCCTGCACTCGTGCCACACAAGCCGTCGATTTGTATGCGTTCGTCTTCCAAAAGTCTTTCCAACACGCCCCACGTAAAAGCTCCGTGTGAGCCACCTCCCTGCAAGGCTAAGTCTAAGGTTTTCATACATTACTTGTTGAAGTTGGCGAGCAATTTAATAAAAATCGCATAAAAGTGTTTTAAAAACATTAAGTTTTTAATTTTGGTCTTCAAACAAAACATTTTATGTGATTTCGGATGGCAATCTTTTATTTTTTCAGTCTTTGCTTGTTGCGTTTTCTGAAAAGCTCAACGAGTTGTGGCACAAAATCTTCTTCTGTATTGATAGCCAAATAGTTAGCATTTGTTTTAAGGGCTATTTCTTCTAAGTTTTTGGTGATATTTTCAAATCTTTGTTGTTGCATTTGTCTAAATTTTTTTGAGGAAGTGTTAATCCAAAGGGTTCGTTTGCTTTCTTTGTCATAGACAGGCACAATGCCCAAACGAGGCAGGCTGATTTCTTGCTCGTCGTAGAGGCGGATAAGCACCAAATCGTGTTTTTTGGCAAGGGCTTTGAGGTGGTGCTGATAGTTTTCGTCAATAAAATCGGAGATTAGAATAATGACACTCTTACGCTTAATGGTTTGAAGTGTGTAGAGTATCATCGCAGAGAGGTCGGTCTTGGAAGATTGAGTTTGCAGGGAAAATAGATTTAAGATAATTTCGTAGGCGTATTTTTCACCTTTTTGGGGTTTCATATAGCGTTCTTTTTGGTCTGAAAAACAAATCAGCCCGATGTCGTTTTTTTCTTTTGCCGCCGAAATAGCCAACACACCACAAATTTCTTTGGCGATATTGAGTTTGGTTTGCTTGTGTCCGATTTCTTGCGAGGCACTCACATCAATTACAAAAAAGATGGTTTGTTCTTTTTCTTCTTGAAATTCTTTTACGAAAGTTCCTTGTCCTTTGGCACTTGCGTTCCAGTCTATCCGCCTGATGTCGTCGCCATACAGATAATCTCTTACATCAGAAAATTCCAGCCCCGAGCCTTTGAAAAGTGAGTGAAAATCGCCCTGCATCTGTGTATTGATTACCTTTCGGATACGAATTTCGTATTTTCTTAATTTTTTTAAAATTTCTTGCATATTTTTTGATAAAAAAAGCCAAATTTACATCAAAGTTTTTTTGAAAATGTACCGAAAAATTTGTTTTTTAATTTTGCTACTGACCTCTTGCCAAGGTAAAAAAAACATAGAAACTAACATACTTTCGCCCAATCAGATGGCAAAAGTATTGATAGAAATACATCTTGCCGAGTCGCAAATACCGCATCTTGCACTCTCGCCCGATTCGGCTCAACAAATTTATAGAGCATTCGAAAAAAAAGTATTTGAGAAAGTAGGTGTCGATTCAGCACTTTATTACCAAAGTTATGAATATTATCTCAATCGGATTGAAGAATTTGAAAAAATCTATGCCGTAGTGATTGATAGTTTGGTGTATAGAGAAAGTAGAATGGATATTGGCAAACCAATGGATAGCTCTACGAAAACCAACTTTCCCCAAAAATCGTACATAGATAGCAGTGGTTTAGAACTCAAAAAAAGAAAAATCAAAATGCTCTTGCGAAAAGAAATAGAGCTTAATAAGTAATTTTATCAACACCTAACTACAAACTATTTTATGAACACTTACACCTGTATAGCCGTTGATGACAGCGAAATACAACTTGTATTGATAAAAAACTACATCAAAAAAACTGAATATCTGCAACTTCAAGAAACCTTTAACAATCCTGTGGAGGCGTATCATTATCTTTCTAAAAATGCTGTTGATATTTTGCTTTTGGATATAGATATGCCTAATCTTTCAGGTTTAGACCTGCTGAAAATGTTGCAAAACCCGCCACGTACCATTCTAATTACTTCAAAATCGGAGTTTGCTTTGGAAGCCTTTGAATTAGATGTAGTGGATTATATCGTAAAACCGCCTGAGTATCCTCGTTTCTTAAAAGCTATCAATAAGGCTATTCAGCAAATTGATAAAAAAGGAGATACCAAAGAAAAAAAAAGTGAAATTTTTATCAAAACCAACGGTAAGCTGATACGCTTGGACGTAGAAAATATTGTGTATTTTGAGGCAATGTCCGATTACGTGCTGGTACATACAGAAGACAAACGAAGCTACATTGTGTATTCAACGCTGAAACAATTTGAAGACAAGATGAACGCCTACGGCAATTTTTATAGAATACATCGCTCTTACCTTATCAATTTACAGAAAATAAAAATTATAGAAAATGGGCAAGTGCTTATTGGCGATAAACTCTTGCCCATCGGAAATACCTACAAAGAGGACTTTCTCAAAAAAGTCAATAAGGTAAGTTAGTACTATTTGTCTTTGTTTCCGAGTTTTATTAGGTCATCAACTATTTTACAGGCGGGTGAGTTTTCTAATTCTTGAAGTATCTTTGCTTGCTGAGCTTCTGTCATAGTAGCGGTTTTGGCTTCAAATGCTTTGATACACTTGTTCATCTTTCCATTATTAACATCATCACTAAACCTTTGAGCATCTGCAATAGCTTTTTCTTGTTCTTTACCTTGCAAGCTAAGTAAAGTATTTTGGAAGTTTTCGGTAGCTTTTGCTTCACCAAATTCTACCATATCTTCCAGCATCTTTCTGATGCTTGGGTGATATTGATTAAGAAAGTTATTGATGCAGTTGCATAAATCTTCTGCAACTTTTTCAGGGGTATCTGCCGAATTTGCTTTTTGATTTTTTACGGCTTTCTTAGCAGGAGGCTGAGCCTGCAAGTTTAATGCTAAACCTATCATCAGGAAGCATACAGCCAGAGTGGTGGCAAAGTTTTTTTTCATAAGATTGTTTTAATTTTTGTTCAAAGGTTAAGTTACAAAAAGTATGCGAGTGTTAAAACATTTTTTTCAATTTTTTGGAAAAACGATATGCTGATAGCTCAAAATATCATTCCATTGAGGCGAGGATTGACCACTGAGTTGTTGATTGAGCCAAAAGTGTAGCTAATTCCCCCTGAAATGAAGAACGAAAAATTGGTAGGCAGGATACCTGCTCCCAAAAGTACGTTGTTGCGGTTGATGTCTTTGGGAACAAAAAGCACTTGGTCTTTGATGTAGCTGGCGTTTGCTCCTAAATCTAAGTTGAAACCTTCAAATGCTCGCCAACGCAAATTGATATTGCCATTGATACGGAATAAACTTTTTTCGCCAAAAAACTGATGCCCCCCGATACGCCCACTCACGCTACCCCAAGGTTGCACCAAACTGATATTGGCATCTAAACGATAGTACCAGAGTTGTTCTTTCAGTTTATCTCTGTCGTTAATTTCTCTAAGTTGTAAGCCCCTTAGACCTGACTGAAATATTATCCTGAATTGTTTTTGCGTATTTTTGGAATTGGGAAATAGGTTGTATTCTATGGCTGGGGCAAAGGTATAGCCAAAACGAATGTTACGGCGAACAGAAGTCCAATTTTCGTGATAACCGCCTACTGCCCAATGTTCGGTTAGGCTTTTGGCGTAAATGAGCGAAAAATTGCTATTTTCGTTGCGTGCCTTGATGGTTTCGTTCACTATATTTCCGAGCGTATCTACATCTTGAAAAACAAACTTAGAAAAATTGGTATCGTAACTGCCAGAAATGAGAATTTTGGATTCGGGCTTGATACGGTTGATGTCCAAATAATTTACCAAGTAATAGTTGCTGGAATTACTTTCTGCGAAATAATTGCCCCAAGCCCCAATCGTAAAAACCCAGTAGTTCCATTTATCGTTTTTGATGAGAGCGTTTTCGCTTTTTCGTTTGGGCAAATCCACCGAAATAGATGAAACAAAATCGGTAGATTTCAGGTAAGGCACTAAGCCGATTTTCATCATTTGCACCATTTTTTGCCGAATCATATCGTCGCTATCGGCTCGTTTGGTCGAAAATTTGAGTGTATCGTTTTGATTTTTAAACCTATTTTGCCCAATAAAATTGAGCGTAAAATTTGCTCCGCCAGCACCATTTTCTTGCCTGATAACAAGTATTTGTACATCAGCTTGAAATCTATCTCTCACGAAATCGAAAAACGAAAGTTCGGTACGCACATAGTCTTCGTAGCAGTTCCAAGACGAGCAGTTGATAAATATTTTAGGGCGATTGAGGCTATCTTGTGCTACACAAAGATGAGAGAGCAAGCATAGAAGCCACACAAATAAAATTTTCGGCATAAAGAGTTTTCTTGGTGTAAAGAAACTTCGTTGTAAAGGTAGAAAAAAAAATCCTTAGACCAAGTATTTTAGAACTATTTAATTTTTTGTAGAAATATTTGGTAAATACCTCAAAATATCGTAGCTTTGCGTTCCATTTTTGGAAATAGTTAATTTATTGATTTTTAAAGCAATTAGAAATGGATTCATTAAGTTACAAGACTATTTCGGCTAACAAAGGTACGGTACAAAAAGAATGGGTCATCGTGGATGCTGACTCTGCCGTCCTTGGTCGTTTGGCGAGCCAAATAGCAAGCATCCTACGAGGCAAACACAAAACCAACTACACGCCTCACGTTGATTGCGGTGATAACGTGATTGTTATCAACTGCGACAAAATCCGCTTGACAGGCAAGAAAATGACTGACAAGCTCTACATTCGCTACACAGGGTATCCTGGCGGGCAACGTATCCGTACTCCTAAGGAGATAAAAGAAAAGTTTTCAGGGGCTCGTCTGGTAGAAATGGCTGTCAAAGGAATGTTGCCACGCAACAGACTGGGCAGAAGGTTATTCCACAATTTATATGCTTATGCAGGTAGCGAGCATCCTCACCAAGCCCAACAACCTAAACCTATCACTTATCAACCTTAGTCAGTATGGAAGTTATCAACACAATAGGACGTAGAAAGACTGCCGTTGCTCGTATCTATATGCAAAGTGGCACTGGCAATATCACGGTAAATGGTCGTGATTACAAAGAATATTTTGCTTCAGAAGTTCTGCAAACTATTATTCATCAGCCTTTGGCTCTTGTGAATGAATTGGGTAAATACGACATCAAAGCCAATTTAAATGGCGGCGGTATCTCGGGGCAAGCCGAAGCCTTGCGGCTGGCAATTGCTCGTGCTTTGCTCGAAGTAAATGCCGAATATCGTGAAGCTCTGAAAAAAGAAGGTTATCTCACTCGCGACCCTCGTATGGTAGAACGTAAAAAATATGGTAGAAGAAAAGCTCGTAGAAGATTCCAATTCAGCAAGCGTTA